>Ga0123355_10003433_pt1 | contig 22710 bp, 13 predicted proteins | sample TergutEmb28metaG_3_FD_89872 | JGI IMG/M metagenome (GOLD analysis project Ga0123355, IMG submission 89872) | Embiratermes neotenicus P1 segment gut microbial communities from Petit-Saut dam, French Guiana - Emb289 P1 | ecosystem: Host-associated > Arthropoda: Insects > Digestive system > Gut ... | reverse complement strand
TCAAATTGTGTGTGAGCTGGGATAGAGTGGAGACTGGGCTACAGACTGCATGGTCTGGGGTTCAAATTGTGTGTGAGCTGGGATAGAGTGGAGACTGGGCTACAGACTGCATGGTCTGGGGTTCAAATTGTGTGTGAGCTGGGATAGAGTAGTGACTGGGCTACAGACTGGGTGGTCTGGGGTTCAAATTGTGTGTGAGCTGGGATAGAGTAGTGGGTATAGAGACTGGGCTACAGACTGGATGGTCTGGGGTTCAGACCCTAGCATGAACAAGAGATTTTTCAGTTCTCAAAAAATGTCCAGACTGGCTCTGGGGCCCACTCAACCCCTATTCAGTGGATAGAAGGGTTCTTTCCTGGGGCTTAAGCAGCTGGGGTGTGAAGTTGAGCACCCATTTCCACATTGCACTGAGGTTAATATGACTAGAACTGTACCGCTGTCTTACTGGTGTGCCTCCATGGTGCGGAACTGTACTGGCTGTGTTACTGGTGTGCCTTCGTGGTGTGGAACTGTACTGCTGTGTTACTGGTGTGCCTTCATGGTGTGCACAGGCACAACTTTACATTTTTATTGAAATTGTGAACTACTTGTTACTGTTGTGTTTAACTTAAAGTTCAGAGCACAGGGTTTGCTATTTGGCATTAATGATCAAAAGTTGTTTGTTCTCAGTCCGTTGTGATGCCTGTTCTGCATGTGCATTTGTGTGTCCAACCTGCAAACTTTATGTAAACTGGTAGCATATTCATATCAACTGTTTGTGTTGGATTGTTTTTATTGGACAGAAAGTTTTGTATAGATGAGCTCATATTCCATAACAGTAGAGGAATGCAGTTGAATGAAAGTCTAACATATGAATTCTGTATTTGAAGTAGTTTCTCATGAAATTATGACAATGTGTGATTCTGAAGCATGTTTTCATAAAGGGTGTGTTGCCCATATAGTGATTATAGATCTAGATGTGTAATGCATCTGTTGCTCAACTTCTGTAGTGCTTCTGTTTATTGAAACTAACACTGCGTATCTGAAGTCTTGTGTTTGGTCTCAGACGTGTGATTTCCATTCAACTTAATTTCTGATATAAATGCAAGACTTTGATTTTATTTAGTATTCCTAGGCACTGGGTGTATATGGGCTGGGATAGCATAGTCACTATAGCAACTCGCTATGGGCTGGATGGTTCAGGGTTCAAATCCTGATGAAGTGAGATTTTCCACACTCATCCTGACAGGTCTTGGGGGCCCAACCACCTTCCTATACATTGGGTGCCGGGTCATTCCTTGGGATAAATCAACCAGGACATGGTGTTATCTACCCACCTTTATCTAGTGTTGAAGTCAAGAAAGAGTAGACCTATACCTGTAATCCCTTCTTGGCAGGTTACAGTGTAAAACTTACCTTTAGTCACAAATTATATTAATCCTTTGACGCCTAACGACCCCTATAGTGGTCGTACTGCACCGCTAACCTCTAAACGTTGCATTTTATATATTTATTCAACAAATATAGGTGCGGAATATTTTAAACACGGTATATACTCTCCACTTCTTTCTCTTCAAAATGCAGTTTGTTTCATAATTCTAATGTATTTGGTTCCTGCATTATTCACATTTTATATACAGAGTGTACTAAAATTAAAAAAATAATTCCGGCGCCAAACGGTCAAGGATTCGTCTTCTGGGATATGTCACTGTGCCACTGAGCGAGTGGTTTTCAGCATTTCAAGCAGTCATAGTGTTTTAATCTTCAAGGGTCAAACAGTTCAACATAAGCACCACACCTTCATGTTCCAGAATGCTTGAATCTTCAGTAACTCTGCTATCAGACCTGCACATCCCACACAGGATATTGTTAGTACAATTTTTTACCCTTAGGAAATAGTAACTGTTATTAAGTGTTCACTGAGTGCAAGTCATGTGTTTGTGCAGGCCGCAATTCCAAAGGCACAGTATGGCGGTCGGCACACTGTCACTATGCTTCCTGGAAGTGGTATTGGCCCGGAACTCATGAACTACGTGAAGGAGGTGTTCAGGTACAAGATGGAAAGTGAAAACTGTTGATTGAAACGTACATAACATCAGGGAATCCTTTGACTGAATTGTGACTTCCAGTACAGTCTACCCTGAAGATAAGGGTAGTGTGTGTCAGAAACTTTCAAACAAGTTGCTGTCACTCAGAGTGCACCCATAACATACAACTGTGTCATGGTGGATGACATCTCATGAACTTGTTGGGAGGTGTCTGGTTCAGATCTGAACTGGCATGTTTCCTGGTTGAAGTTTCATTTGTTGTCCTTGGTATTTTCTGTACTCTGCTCTACCCTGGGTCACATGGGAGGCGGTAACAGTTGTGGAGGATATACCCTAATGGGGGGTTGCCACAACATATGCTAGCTAATGGAGCTCTGGTCTACCCAAGCCAAGGTGGAAGGTATTGTGCTGAAGGCTTCATGGCACGGGAGTAGAGAAAGCAGTATTGTAACGATCCCCTTGGGGAACCAGGCTGCACCCCATTGTATGTAGGCCTTCCATCTTTGTGGGGCTCTGTGGACAGTGACCTTATGTTTTTCCCCATATGTATGTAGGAGGGCTCCTTTCTGGGGACTCTGGCAGACATGCGTGAAGGAATGAGTGAATGAATGAAAAGTAGACAAGTGGTTCTGGTGACGGAGTATCCCTGCCCATGGGGACCCTGTTAGGGAACATGGAGGGGGCTCCCTTACCAGGGACTCTGAGGGAAAGATAAAAAAAATATATATTAAGTGAGAGGTAAAAATGTCCTATAAGTGGGTATTTCTCTCCATAGGGGCCCCGTTGGGAAACCCGGAGGGGATTCGCTTGTCGGGACTCTTTGAGGGAAAAGGATAGCATATCTTGGTTTCTTTTTTGAACCCAGAGGATGTTGAGATTTTAGGAAATGTGGTACTGAGGAGGAAACCTCAGTCCACATTTTTTGTGAGTGTGAGGCCTTGGCTACACTCAGAAATACAGATCTGGGTACCTTCTTTTTGGACCCTGAGGATATTAGAAAACAAAGTACAGGGGCCATCTGTAACTTTGCTAAAGTAACACGGCTCCTCTAATTTAGTATGGAATATGGGGCACAAAGGGTCAGTCTTAAGGCCTAGATTCACCGGGCCTGGAAGGGCTCGAACCCAAATACTATTCTATTCTATTGGTATTTTCTGACAAATGCTGGAATATTAGTGTAAAGTGGGCCATGACTTAATCTTGCCATCTGGTGCTCCATAGCCTCAGCAGTTAATACAGCAATATAAAGTAATGTAGCAAACAGAAACTCAAAATAATTGTGTTACTCTGGCATTTCATGGCATGTAAAAGTGTGCAGTTGCTCAGAATAATTTCAGAATTTGAGTAAAAAATATGATAAATGTCAGGAATAGCCTAGTGTGTCATTGTGTGAGTAGCTTCGGATCTGTGATGATGTTCATATTGTTTGTCAGATATGCTGGTGTCCCTGTTGATTTTGAAGAAGTTCAAATGGATCCGAAAAGTGAAAGCAATGAAGATTTGGAATATGTAATAACCTCAATCAGGCGGAATGGAGTTGCTATTAAAGGTAATTGGATATGTGTGACGATGCACCTGATGTATGTGCTAATATCTCGATATCCTCCCTGCAGTTCTTCATCAGTTTTCCTCCGTCCAACCAGAATGCAGTAGTACTGCCACAGATATACCACAACTGCTTCGTCTCATAGCTGCACACATTTTGTTTTGTTCATTGTTCATGCATGCATCATTTGGCATTACGTGACCTTAGTAGTTGATACAGGAGATTTGGGTCTTCTGGGATATTGAGCCATGTTGGACTGGTAAATAGTTAGTGACATTTTGAAGGAGTTTAGAGTCTCCGTCTTCAGGGTCAAGCAGTCCGAGTCTCCAGAAGATGTCATAGTCCGTCAGCACAGCTGTGAGAACCTCATGTTTGCACAGTTGGTACGGCATTGTGAAATAACCAGCTCTTCTGAAATGTGTTTGTATATAGCTAGGTTTAATCACATCCCAGTACAAAACATCATGTAATGTAAGCAGAGAAAACATAGTATGTTTGTGGTGTACTAAACCAATAAATGTGATGTGTTAATAGTTGTTGTTGTTGTTTGAAGGGGGACTACAGTGGAACTCTCACATGATGGTCTTTGACTTAGGTACTGGGAAGAGTGGATCATGCCTACCCAATGTATGTAGGAGGGAATGTATAAATACAGTGAAAAGCAATTTTTTTTTAAGTAGTTATTTTACCCTATACTTCATATTCATTGTTATTTGTAAGCCTGTAAAACAGCATTACAAAAGAAGACCAATACAAGGAGTACATTTAAATTTAGACCCAGCACTATTTGTTCTTGCCAAGTTCCATTAATTTGTACCAGATATGGCTTACTATCAGCCTACTACTAGCAGTAAACTTTAGGTACATTAATTCATGGTTTATTGAGAATGTAAGAGATTATAGTATTTGGCTTAAGAAATAAAATATACTTGCAAAGTGTTATCAGGTGTCATCACTTACAAATATTAATGCAGACCAACATACAGAAATGTACAGATTTATTTTGACATCTGTACCTTGCATCCTTTATTATTTTGTGCAGTGACCAACCAATGCACAATTAATTTACAGTTTATGATACTGCTCCTACATGTTTTGACACTACTGTGTCATCCTCAGGGAGTTCGTAGTTCGTACCTTGCTAAGTTACATAAGTTGTTGGTAATATAATTTTAATGTACCAAGTCAGTACGATGACAGCATCAACATACAGATTGTGTATACAGCTACCACACAGAACTTCATGTGAATGATAAGAACAAAATGATTTTAGCCATTTTATTATAAATAGGACAGTTTAATATTTTAAAGATTTTAAACGTTGGGATTTCAACAACATATGTGAAATTTTAAATTGTATTACCAACAGCTGCATTTGACATACTTGTGTAGCTTAGCAAGATATTGATTACAAGCTGCCTGAGGATGACACGATAGTGTCGAAACATGTAGGAGCAGTATAATAATTTACCAATTAATTGTGCATTGGTTGGTTGTTGTACAAAATAAAAAAAAGTACAGATTTATGTTTTTTCCCCCCCTTTTGCCAGGGAATATTGAGACCGGAAGCTTGAGTCGAGAGGTGCTGTCAAGAAATGTTGCTCTGCGCAATGAGTTAGATCTGTTTGTTAACGTACTTCACTGTCAGTCATACCCTGGTGTGACAGCCAGGCATAAGGATGTTGACATCATCATCGTGCGTCAGAACACAGAGGGAGAGTACGCCATGTTGGAGCATGAAGTGAGTACGTCATGTTTCAGTGAAAATAAAGTACATGGCATTTTTGTACATTCATATTTCCAAGAAGCACTGGGTGTTAGAGGTTGTGCACATGTAAGAACTAAATTTTAGTTCTAAAAAGATTTTGTTGTTATGGAATACGTTCAACAAAATTTAATACTACGGCTACTGCTTAAGGAACATGCAGTTTTGTCACACATCACACCTGTTCACCTCCATGTACCCATATTTGTTTAATGTTCCATCTTATTGTGAGAAATTAAGCTTTATTAATGTGTTGCTTGTCATGTATATTTCAGAGTGTCCATGGTGTTGTGGAAAGCATGAAGGTTGTCACCTTGGAGAACTCTGAGCGTGTTGCTCGTTACGCTTTTGAGTATGCCAAGAAGCATGGCCGCAAGAAGGTGACCACTATCCATAAGGCGAACATTATGTAAGAGTCTCGGATTATCAGTTCTGTGATGTCATGCATATAAAGACGTTTGTAACATGTTGAATGCTGCAGTACCGAATGTTGTTAAAGCTGCAAAATAATTAGCCTTGGAAGAAGATCGGTGCAGTAATAAACTTTCTTCATTGCAGTATGTGTAACAGAAAATCTGGGCATGTGTGTTTAGTTCAAGTGTCCTTAAGTTTTAATTTTTTAACTTACCATTTGGTTCTGCAGTAGCTGTTGAATTCAAAATTGGTATGTGAGTGAGACAGTATATATGCACTAGAAATATCATATGGTAAAGGAATTTTGGAAAAACCTGTAATAATAGCAACAAACTAGATCTTGTTTCATTAACCTGGAATACAAGCTGACTGTTCCTCACTTATGACACCACGTTTTCAGAGGCTTGCATCTTTCTGTGCAATGTCAGTGCTGTCCAGAAAGTGATAGCTGTAATGAAAAGCAAATACAGAACAAACTTGTAAGTCCAAGGAATGAAGTTGGCTTCTGTTCAATTTCAGGAAGTTGTCTGATGGTCTGTTCCTGGAGACATCCCGCAAGGTAGCAAGCGATTACCCTGACATTGAGCACAATGACATGATCATTGATAACTGCTGCATGCAGCTGGTTAGAGAGCCGCACCAGTTTGATGTTATGATAATGACAAACCTGTATGGCACTATCGTGTCTAATGTTGTGTGTGGTCTTGTGGGAGGTGCTGGCCTGCTCTCTGGCAAGAATTACGGTGATCATGTGAGTTGATGTGAAATTTGAGGGTTGTTTGACCGTGCATCTTCATCATGAAATAAAGTGAAATGCCAACTTCATGCAACAATGTAATTTATTGAAGATTCCTTACCTCGACATGTTTCGGGCGCATACGCCCATCATCAGGAGCACTAGATGTTAATTTGTGGCATATGGCTTTCCGCACCCATCTACAAACTGGGTGCGGAAAGCCATATGCCGCAAATTAACATCCAGTGCTCCTGACGATGGGCGTATGCGCCCGAAACATGTCGAGCTGAAGAAACTTCAATAAATTACATTGTTGCATGAAGTTGGCATTTCACTTTATTTCTTGATGTGAAATATTCATTTACTGGTAACATTATTAAGATCACATTCTTAATCCAAGGATTTTGAAGCCTGTTCAGTAACATATTTATGTTACATTTTTGGGACTTCATAAAAAGCATACAGTGTTTTTTCATGCTATATTGAATGAACTGTTTGGGAATCAAAAGCAATATTTTATATTGGCAGATATTGAGATAATTTGATAATGGGATGTTCAGTTAAATATAGTCCCAAAATAAGCATCGAAAATCATATTGGCAACTTGAGTGGTTGAATAATGATTGACATTTAATGTTACTTTGTTTGCCTGTCACAAATCCAAAGCTCCTTTCATCCCAGGTATGTAGACATTTTATTTTTCTGCACAGTACGCCATATTTGAACCGGGCACCCGCAATACAGGAACGGCAATTGCAGGGAAGAACATTGCCAACCCGGTTGCCATGCTGAATGCAGCTGTTGACATGTTGGAGCACCTGGGCCACCACTACCATGCTGACATGATTCAAAAAGCAATCATTAGAACTGTCAATGAAGATCGTATCCACACACCAGGTATTTTTGGCTAAATTTGTGGTGTGTTCATGGCAGTGTCACTTGTAAAAGTAACTTTTGTATGGTAAAAAGTCTGACTGTGCCACAGGCACCAAGCAAGCTGGCATATGACTTGTATTCAGGAGGTGGCACCCAGTTTGAATATTGGATAGGACACCATCAAGTGTAATAGGTGTTACACACTTTTGTTCAGTACATTCAGCTAATTCCAGGATAATACCTTGAGATAGGCTATGACCACTTTCCAATATTTCAACTTCACTGACGACAATCTACCCCGCTTGTCATTCAGTGCTAACACACCCATGACATTTGTTACATAAAAGTTCTCTCATCTCAGAATAGATAACGCAAACTCAGTTTAATGACGTCGAATGAAATTTGTGAAACTTCTATTGTAATGCCTGATAATGGTTGAAGTACATAATCTTGAAGTTTGTGTCCTGCTGCTAAGTATATCATATTATGACACCAGTGTTTAAGGGATTAATGCAGTTTCTATAGTAAAACCAACTAGATGCACCAATGTATCACATTTATTTTATTTTGGAATGGCACTCTACATGTTTCGGACGTTCTTTCTGTCCATCATCAGCAGTTCAAGACCTTACATACAGCAACAGGCATTTGTCAAACAGATACTGCTGTCTGCTTGCTAGAAAGCAGACAGCAGTATCTGTTTGACAAATGCCTGTTACTGTACTGTACAGATACTGCTGTCTGCCTAACAGTATCTGTCTGACAAATGCCTTTTGCTGCATGTAAGGTCTTGAACTGATGAAGGAAGGAAAGACCTTCCGAAACATGTAGAGTGTCATTCCAAAATAAAATAAATTTGATACATTGGTGCATCTAGTTGGTTTTACTATAGAAATAATATTACGATGCACAGCCCTATGAATGTAAAATTCAGAATCAATGCAGGTATGGCAGTGTTTGTCTTTTTGCAGTGGTTACCTTGGAAATGCAAATATAGTGTAGCATAATTCAGGATTCTCAATGTTCGCAGCATGATCTGAAACACAAAGTTAAAGATTTTCTTGTACTTGCACAACTCTTGTACTCCCAACAGACTGCTGGTTAGGAGCCATCTGGCTCAAGCAAAGCCCCATCCACTATTTACTCCTGCCTGCAATGCATGAAGTTAAAAGTCTGTTTTTAAATCTGCTGCAAAATGTTCAGCTTTGTTTTGGTCATTTTTCCATAGATCCTGCCGTCAGTTCTTTTCTGACAAAATGACTTGAACTCAGATTGCATATCTTCTAGCTCTGCCTTATGCATTCATTTCTTGTGTAGCTTGTCTTTTGTAACACAGAACAGTTTATCATATTTTGTCACTGTTCTGCAGATCGATGAACGCTGCTGCTGATGAAGTCAGTCTATACATATTTTGTAAGAGTGTGGGGCAGACTGATGTAAGAGATACAGACTAGGGACATGAAGATCACATGGGAAAACTGATTTGTTACTTTAGCGTGTGACGTCTTTTCCAAATGTTTTGCATGTTTGTGGTTGCATCAAGTTATGTAATTTCATAAAGTCACATTTTACATACACACAAGATGCAGTTGTCTTATATTTGAAGTTCTCTTCCGTCTGGGAAATTATGGCATTATGTTAAGATACATGGTCATTTCTGAAGAGGTGTTACTTCGTTATGGTTTGTGACATCACGCCAGTAGAACATCTTGCTGCATATTATCACATTAGCTGTATGTATTTGTTAACAGATCTGGGAGGCCAAGCAACCAGCATTGATGTGGTACAGAATATTGTCAAGTACCTGCAAGAGACTACAAAAACATCCAACTGGTAATTCAGCAGCACATTGCTGTCTATAGCATGCTCATTCTTTCCCTGCAGTTCCATACTTTCAGTAGACATATCCCATGTTACTGAACTTGTATTGCAGGTTATGTGTTTGTATCCCATAGTGTAGCATGTGTAAGTCAGGGTTACCACGATATAAATGAGTAAGGGTTTTCAGGTCAAAACTGCACTTATCAGAATGGGAAATTCTTGTATGCTTGCACAGGATATTTGCTGCAATCGACATAATGATTACTGTTTGACAGCAGATGCTGTCCGTAACACACAACTATTTATGGGTCTATTTATATTTACTTGTCTCTAAGTTGAGGTATTTTTGCTGTTGAGGTGCCTGAGAATCCAACTGTCACCTTAAATTTTTTACAAAGGAAATGTCCCATCAGAGTCAACGTTATTGCGATACCTAGAGTCAAGTGCTGGCAGTGTAGTAGCTACATCTGCTGAAGTACAGAGGATACTGCCATATCAGCATAAGAAAAAAAAAATAGTCCCATTACAGGCCCAAGGTGCCCAGAAGGTTCCAGGAAGTTAATGTTCTTAGAATACGTGACAGTGGCCCAGGATGGTGGTAAGGTTGTCAGCCTTATGCACCGACCGCTTTTTACCCCCAGGAAATACTCCTGGTACTCATTCCTGTTAGAGGCTGAGTTGACCCCAGGGCCATAATGCGAAAGGAAGGATTATGTCAATGAAAAATTCCAGTGACACCATCTGGAATCAAACCAGCGACCTTCCGATTTGTAGCACAGCACCTTAACTGCTGTGCTACCACGGTCCCCATATCAGCATAAGGTAGGAGAGTATTTATTTATTTGACTCCTACACTGTTTAATTTAGGACAGTTGAAGGAGATGATGTTATGTGTGCAGATGTTTGTGTTCAGAGTTCTTGTGGTTCAGGGTAGGGACAGGAGTGAGCAAAGCAGTGAACCCATACGTTCCATAAGAGGTGGGAATTTCTTGACCACCTAAGTAATTATTAGCATCTCAGTAAAGACTGTTGTATAGAAACAGTAATGTAAACACAGGCAATGTGCAGCACACACTCAACATTCTACTCCTGCCATAAGGAAAGACTTGAAAATGATAGCAGTAAATTACACAGAATAGAATAATGAGCTTTACAACTGTAAGAAATTATAGTTTACTGTGTTGTATAAGGAATATTATAACTTCCAGCTGGACAGAGTAATTATTTTATTATTTTCTGTCTCTCATGTTGAAGCCACTGATTAGTGAATGTCGTCTGTGATTCAGGCTGTGCAGGATACAGACAGAAGCATTCATGGCTGATTTAGAAGTACAGCCCAGGTATTTGTCAGGCAGGGCTGAAAAAGAAACCATTGATTCTAGATTTTAAACTTTCGCCGTGTAGTAGTAATGCACATTGCAGCACCTGTTGAAGATGGAACCGATACAGTGTTCCGAAACGTCGGTCTTTAATACTCAGATGCCAGGGAAATACCCAGAAGACAATTTATCATTACAAACCAGTGATGGTTGTTGTCGTGGAGGTTTGTTTTGCCTGTCTTGTTTGGTTGACGTTTCAACCAACAAGTCTTTGAGCGGCAAACAGTTCAGTTACTGCTCAGCTCACCCTTATCAGTGACATCATATCAAGTGGAATAAACTGGCTATATTATGTTCATTTTCTACAAGTTTTAGTGCAAATAAGTCGGCTAGCTTTCAATGTTATGTTGCATCACACTGGTACGGGCTGCTAGAAATTACTTTCCTTCAGTTATCTGAATGTGACATTATTTGTTTCAGTGTATATATTCAGAATTAAAGAATTAACAATGTGGTTGTCCACTGGGGACACAATTATGTGCTCTACCATGTACAAGTATGTGAATTTTTTCTGTATGTGTTTCATAGATTTTGAGGACAGAATTTGTCATTTGAATATGTATTTTATACTCAAATTTTGTTTATAATTTTACATATTAAGTATAATATGATATATATTGGATATGTAACTATGAAATTGTTTGTGGTATGTCACACTGTTCCTTTTCTGGAAACAAATGTGTCAGTACTTGAGGTGACAAAGGGTAGTGTGGTGGGGGGTCAGCATTTTATGGGGGTAGGTTTAGGTCAAAAACTGTAATTTTTATACCTTCAAAATGCCTACAACAGCATGTTCCATTTTGAATAGTGCCAAACAAAAATCTGCATATTAAAAGATTAATGTGCATTTGAACTAGTGTCTTTTTTAATGCAAAAAATTAGACAGTGTGATGTATGGTGCATATACCGTCAGAAGTAGGGCATGTAGTTCCATCAGCAGTACCGACTGTCCATTCTTATAAAATGTGTATAGTAGTTTCACATCTTCTCTGTCTCATTTATATCATTTTGGTGACCGTGATGGTTTTATATCTAGCATGTACACAATGAAGTGGCCCTTATGCATGTTCTTAATCATACCTATCCATCTATGTGATGTACTTTGCATTAGATTGTAGTGCTAGTAGTATTTTGCGGTTGCCACTGTTTTAGTACATACGTCATGAAGATATGGAGTACAGGTTTGTATTTGGTAGGGCCATTTAAATTTGAGACATAGTCTTTACCACAAATGCAGAATGCACCAGTTTGTGAGGGATGTGTAGTTTAAAGTGCTACAGACTGAATGCCTGGCAGCTGTGTTTGTTCTGGGGCCCATATACTCTCCTAATAGATGGTAATTTGGGGCCCTTGTTTAGTCATGAAGCTATTCAAAGCTGTCAGTATGAACGCAGGTCAAACATTTCATCACTTAAGAGATTAAATTTTTATATTCAGGTATGCCGTACCAATGCAGGGTTATTACTCAAACTGCCATAATGTATGACAAAAGGAACCCGAATGAAGTATCGTCTTTTATCTTGTTTACAGTAACAAGTTTAAGAATGTACTGAACTCTGCATGTGCCTTGTACACTTTCATGGCACAGTGTAAGTGCAAGAACAACTTAATGTCTAACATGCTGCATTAATGTGCAGTTTAGTTTAGCTGATATAAAAGAACATTTGTCCCATCTGCCTGAAGAAATTCTTACACAGTGCTGCTGAAATGCAGCAACACTTTATGCCAGACTGCAAGATTTATTATCTTCAGAATTGTTGATACCTTCTTTCTTTAGAAGTCTGTATCTGTATGACCTACAGGGGGTCATAAAATGATTTAATTTGATGTGATTGTAGGGGGATGGGGGTGCGGTTTGTTTAACAACCCTGTCATTTTCTTACTGAGATTTTGTAATGTTAGAGGAAGATGAATAAAATGTGAGTATGGAGCATTGGTGGAGCATTGTTGATGGGAAAACCAAAATATTCAGGCAAAAAGCTCTCCCAGCACCACTTTGACTGCCACTAATTCCACATGGACTGGTGTGGGATTGAATCAGGAGAAAACAAAAATACTCAATAAAAATGTGTCCCATTGCCAAGTTGTCCAGCACAGATTCCACATATTATTGCTTTGTCATATAGTCCCCCCCCCACAAACGTACTCTCAAAGTCCTGCATGATATTTTTATTTGCAAAAGAAATATTTCTTGTCAAGTCTGAGATGCTTAACTGCAGTGATCTGTGTGACGTATATAACAATTCAGATGTGCATGTCAGTATTTTTGAACATGCAAAAGAAAATAAAACATTCCTTATAAATTTTGATACCATACTTCACATGATTGCATATGAACATTCAGTGAGAAAACACTTTCTGTGTAGAGTGGTCACAGTGTTCTGTTACATTGACAAAAATTGCATATTTCTTAGCTTTCCTTTAAATGCTTTCTGAGTATGTTATATTCATAATGCAAATTTTTTCTTTCATGTCTGTCAACCCCTAAACTGTTTGTTTCTTTGTAGATGCATATAGACAAAATATGAGCCTCATACCGTCTGTCAGCTAGACTCCTTTGTTTTTGCAGACACCTTCAAATTTAAATCATTAGATGCACCTTAAAAAGTTAGTATCTTTCATTGCAACTTGCCCTCTTGAGGCATGTGTGTGACTGTATTTTGTACAATATACTTGTATGTAATCAGCAGTCGAACATCCAGGGTTGTAATCCTGATCCCTGTTGCTCCAGCACTTTGCCTGTATATTTAGTTTTTCAGTACAGTTCCTAGAAAGTTTTAATTTACATGACATTGATGCAAACAAAATAACATCATTCGTTATTTCTCATGAACTTTTATTCTGGAGTTAAGTCACTCCCTCATGAAGTAATTTTTCATTATTTTTTTCTGTTTTCTCTTCTCATGTAAGTTAGGAATGTTTTGGAATTATTTTGAAGTACAGGTTAGCAAGAAGATAGAATATCTTCAATCTTATCACAAGAAGTAATTACGAACTATGTGAGCCATAAACTTGAAATTATGATTCGTTCACATTCTTCACTATAGCATGAGGTTAGGTGAAACTGTGTGTTCTGATGCTCACAAATATGTGGCTTGCGAAAGGAAATTTGTAACCACTTCAATTTTCCATAAAAAAATATTCATTGCATAATTACTGTGTGTGTGTGTACGGTTGGAGTGATCTTAGGTGCATTTGCAAAATTTCAAAACGTAAGTATGAGCTATGTCATGTCTGTCTGCATGGAACAGCTCAGCTCCCACTGGATGGATTTTTGTGACATTTGATACCTGTGTATTTTTCGGAGATCTGTTGAGAAAATTCAAGTTTCATTAAACTCTGACAAGAATAGAAGGTACTTTACATGAAGACGTATGTACATTTCCGATGATATTTTGGCTGAATGCTTCTTAGAATTAGGAATGTTTCAGACAATAGTTGTAGGAAAAATCAAAATACTCATCTCATGTTCAGTAACATTTTTTCAAATATTGTGCTGTGTATGGGGCGATGTGGAAAAAAATGTGATACACCAGGGGAGGGGAGGCCACGGATGAAAATATAATATGGTGCATGGGCTTTGCGTGCTGGATAACCAAGGCTACAGACACACACTCAGAATGTGTAATATTTGTACTTTTCCACTGCAACAGTAGTTGCACAAACACGCTTATGTGGTACGTCATACGTACATTGTCTTTTTGTAAGTATAATACACATGTAACATGTGGTGTGTAAAGTTTTGTGTTGGGGATATTATTTCTGTTATTTAAGGTTTGCACTACATTCATATTTTGAGTTTAGAATACACTATACCGTACATTCTCGAATCTAATCCGCACCCGAATCTAATCTGCACTAGTTTTTGCCGATTTCTTAAACGAAAAAAAGGTTAGTTTGCGGTTCTAATCCACACCTTTCCTTCAACCGCCCCTTGCCTACAAGGCAGACTGATTGAATAATATTGGATGTTAACCAATGCTTTAACCGTTATCCAACTAAGGCGCCGTGTGTGAAGTGGCCATTTAACTGCCTGCAGTACAAACGCGCCACAGCTGATTAGCGCTGCGGCAATTTAAATGCTTCATTCATTCATGTAGAGGCGCAGAATTATAGCCCCCACAAGTTAACTCCACATTATATAATGGTTTGTGATCAGATTCACGCTCTGGCCGCTTTACCCAATTATGTCCGTATACACCTCATGAATAAAGTGCTTTGCAGACAGCCTGCAATCTTAGAAAACTGGTATGTTTATTTTGCTATGCTATGCAGCAGGGGGCCTTTCATTACCTTCTCACGATACGTTAGCAGTGTGGGCGACACAGTCACCATTCCTTGAACAAAGCCTCATTCAATCTGCCAAACTTGCTGTCTACAGGAACGTCTAAATAACAGTGTGTTTTGTAGCAGAATGTTCCTGCTGTGTACCCTGCTGGAATGTGACCATATACCGCACCTAATATCACTGTTGATATATAGCACGCCGTTTCCCAGCCAAAAAACCGAGTCACTGTGTGACTGTCGCCCAAGATTTGACCACGAGTACTAAAATGGACTAAGCGCCAACTTTCTTTGTATCATAATTTGCCAATTTTATATGGGTTCTTTCATGCCCGTCTTACATTTAATTTGGATTATGCTCTCTTACAGTAGGAAAACGATAAACAGGATGCATACCAAAATAAATATATGCAATTACTGGCTGCACTGTGACATCACGCTTTTTATGCTGAAATTGAAATGCCTCGTTGCTCAACTCCACTTGGGGTTATAATTTCAACTGAAGGAATACCGGTCAACAGACTGCTTGTTCCAATTTGTCATGTACCCTAGTTATGGAAGAGGGACGCCAGAAATCTAAAAGACTATCATATACGGCAAAGTTCATATGTGAAGTTAGTCGGTGCGCAGAGGATAAGGGAAACTGCAAAGCCGCTGCAATTTTTGGAGTTGATGAAAGCAATGTTCGACTGTGGCGGAAACACAAGGCAGCGATCAGCGGGCGTGAGACGTCACGAAAGAAATTCACTGGACCCAGTCTTCACGTTCTTTCATGAGAGACGCAAGACTGGACTGTTTGTGAGCTATGATCTACTGTGCGAGGAGGCGATAAAGAAGGCCAGATCTTTGAACATTCCTCAAAGTCGTTTTAAAGCCAGTGAAGGATGGGCCATAAGGTTTGTGTGCCGGATGGGACTGGCATTGCGGCGTGGGATGACGATATGCCAGAAGCTCCCAAAAGATTTTGAACAAAAGTTGTAGGATTATCAGCAGTACATCACCAACCTGAGGAAGGCGGGAAATATTCTGATGGGGCAAATGGCCAATACCGATGAAACGGCTATTTATCTTGATATGCCGCCAAACTACGCGTTGAAGAAGAAAGGTGTGAAGGAGGTACTTTTGAAAACCACTGGGTGTGAAAAGCTTCGCCTAACAGTAATGCTGGCAGCAACTGCTGATGGGAGAAAACTATCCACCCTTGCTAATTTGGAAAAGGAAGACTACCCAAATTAGAGTTGTTTCTGAAGGACATTATAGTCAGGGCCCAGGAAAAAAGATGGATGACGGAGGAGCTGCTGTTGGGGTGGCTGAAAATAGTATGGGTTCGCAGGCCTAGAGCCTTGTTAAATCAACTGTCAGTGCTTGTCCTTGATGCATTCAAAGGGCATCTGATGCCTTGAAGATGCAAGATGAAAAGTGAGCTTGTTGTCATCCCGGGTGGAATGACATCAGTGTTGCAGCCAATGGACGTATCCATTAACAAGCCCTTTAAAGACAGATTGAGGCAACAATATCTGAAACTGGATTGCGGATCCTGCCCGTGAGTTAGCAGAAACTGGAAAAATCAAATGCGCGGCTCCTTCAGAAGCTGCGTGGTGGGTGTCGGCTGCATGGAAAGCCATCTTGGAGAGCATTATCGTCAGATCTTTCAAGAAGTGTTACATAAGCAATGCTTTGGACGGATCCGAAGATGACATTCTATGGGAGGATGATGGTGAAGATAAAGATGATAGTGACTGGGTGACGGATAGCGATTCAGTTATGAGTGATGACAGCGGGTCTGATGAATAATAAATTATAAATATTATATAATATATTATGGGGCTGGGTAGCTCAGTCAGTATAGCGACTGGCTACAGGTGGACAGTCCGGGGATCGAATCCCGGTGGGGGCGAGATTTTCCGCACCTGTCCAGACCGGCCCTGGGGCCCACACAGCCTCCTGTACAATGGGTACCGGGCCTTTCCCGGGGGTAAAGAGCGGCCGGGGCGTGATGCTGACCCCTCATCCTCTTCTAGTGCCATGGTCAAGAAAGAGTAGAGCTATACCTCTATTCCCCCTATGGGCCATACGGTCTGTACAGAGCCTCAGTGCCTGTACAAGGGTGCACTTTACCTTTACCTTATATAATATATTATATAATACTATAAATAATAAATAAAATAATAAATTATTGTATTATATTGTTCCTACGGCACGTACAGCAGTTCTATCATTTTTCCAAAATCCAGCTCACGACCGCGAATCTAATCCGCACGCGATTCTGATCTGCATCTGATTTTTTAGCCCTCTGAAACTGTAAAAAGGGTGCAGATTAGATTTGAGAATATACGGTAATTTGCTTATCCCTGGATGTCACATGTGGTTACATATGACTCATGATTTGTTAGATGTGAATGTGTTTTCAGTTTTGACCATTTTCTAAGTTTCAAGCTGTGAACCTTTGTTTTCTGAATGTGGGAGCACTGTCACACAGAAGTTGTTGCCTGCAATATGCTAGAAGGGTCTGACTTGTCCAGACAGGATTTTTGCGTGGAATTATGGAATGGTTTTAGATATTCTTGATGGAAAGGATGTGATTCAAGGTGGCCATGTCTGTCTGTCTGTCAGTTGCACATTCTAGCATTTAAACATATATTAAATTGATAGTCAATATAATTTAAATGAAAGACATTGAGCAATTTAGGGCCACTGGAGCTTCCTTCCCTATGCAAGAAACTTTTGCATTCATTTAGTGAAATACTCTGAAATTAAGTGTATGACCAGTGAAGTGTGTTGGCCTTACATGATACATTGTACCTTGTTAGCACAGAACACTTTAACTTCAACAGGAACCTGCTGCTTCAAGTCATGCTGTACTGATTTATTACAGTTTACATTAAAATGCAAGCCTGGAAATAATAATTCACATTTGTCAAATTTTGATATTAATTCATTGTTTCTTTAAATAAGATTCAGGTTACTGTTGTTCCAGGGATGAGTCATGTTATGGAAATACAAATGTTTATGCAGATTGTCCAAAGATAATATAATACAGCAGACTTCAGACAGTCTGGCACTGTCAGGGCTGAGGTGTTGTCAGATTATCAGGGGCATCTTTAAAACCTCTAATTTCTTTTTCATTATCAGTGTCTTTTTTTCACACCTTTGTTACTGCTAGCAACTTCTGTAATCCTTGATACCATTATTACATTCCAATGGGCATACATGTTTGAAATAGAAGTCAAAAAACCATTGAGAAAAAAGAGGCATCTCAAAGCTTCACAATGTGAAACAGCAGGATGAGATCATGTGAGCTGCTGATTAACTGCTGGATGTTCTTTGGTTTTGGTGATTGTGCCATTACGTGGTTTTATATTGTTAATGAAGCTTGCCCATTAGCACTTGCCATTTTTTATGACAGACTGTTGGTAGTGCCAGATCGTCAGATTCTGGACTGTTGGAATTCCGCTGTATTTTGAATAATGCACCTTCAATAATCGGCTGTGATATAGCCTTTAATTGCAAATTAACCATATTTCTAATTAATGGTATTAGAAAGTACATAAACTCCAATGTTTAAAGGTGGAGAATGTGACATACTTAGAATTGTATGGTTTTTCAGATTTACTGATTTTCAATTAAGAGGTTTTACTGCATCACTTTTAGGTGTATAGAAATATAAATGAGATCAGGTTGTACAGGTAAAACAGTGTTGTTTGGCAGCCATGTCTGATTTTAGACACTGCTTCCACAACTTCCTCCAAGCATTGTACTGTGTGTGTGTGTGTGTGTTTGCACTGAGGTTCTAACAGTGGTGAGTATGACTCAGTACCGTGTTCAGGGATATAATGCTACGTAGCTGGCAACAATTTACCAACTTTCAGAGGAACCTTCCGCCTGTGTCTTCGGGATAGAAACACTAGGCTTACCTGAAATTTTGGTAAATTTCAACCAAAGTACATAGTGTCACATCTAGGAGTCCCCATCACACAGTAACTTGATTACTGTGAGGAGTAAAGTTTAATATTTATAAGGAATTTGTTGTTTTAGAGTGCTGTATATATTTTGTTTGTGCTTGTTTATTCAAGTTGTATTGGCATCTGAGCATCTGTATGATGTGTAACTTGATGTACCTGGACTAGCCTTGCTGTTAATGCATATAGACTGTTGCTTTGGCATAATTTTACTTCTGCAGTACAAATAAATGTAGAGTGAGTCTGCAAAGCAGACAAGTGTAATAATAATGGTAATAAAGCGTGGTTATTGTTCAGAATGTGTTTATTGATACAGGACATGCTAAAAGTTGCTTTACCAAGCTTTTACAATCCAGGGAACTGCTATTTTATTTACAACCAACCAGAAACAGATAATGACAGTGAGGAGCTACAGAAATTGTTCAGATTTTTGTCTACCATATGCAGTGTTGTCAATTGATTGAAATAAAAAACCAAACACAACTAAAAATAATCAGAGTTCATTACTTCGCTGTCTTGGTAAAGGGACTTTTAGGATACATTGTATAATAGTTCAGGCAGGTTTTGGAAGAATTTTTTGTGGTTTGGTTTGCTTGTTGTTTTATGATTTTGTATGAAGTGCTTTTTGGGGTCCCAATGTGATGATCTGCCATAAGGTAAACAGAAAGTGTCTGGAAGACAGTGTTGCACTTTGAACTGCAACTGAGGAAAACTATACAAATCTAAAAAGAAAGAGAGAGAGAGAGAGAAAAAAAAAGAAAAACTAGTGCAGTTGCCAAATTGACCAACAAATATAATTTTGCAGAGTTTACAGCATGTTACATTTTATAACTTCTCACAACTACTTTATGTCAAGGCCTAGATATAACTGTAGCTGCACTTGCACATTCATTCATTCATTCATTCATTCGTAAATTAGTATTCAGCCTTGAAGGCCGGGCTTGGCAGGAACCAGAGCCCAGTGATGTGACCAGTATGGCTCTGGCACACTGCATCCTGGGCAAGTTCTTGGGGGTTGTTTGCCATTGCTTTCCCCCACCTTTAGACGTTCACACTTTAGCCGCCAGGTACCTCCGTCTGCAACGACACGAGAGATCCTAGCAGCGATAGGTGGAACTGTGGGCGAGAAACATGTCTGGTAGTAATTTTGCCTAAATTCCGACTTCCACGTAAATTTAGGGATCTTTTACGTGCCGCAAATCTACGACATGGGACTGATGGCTTTACTTCCCCTCCGAAGGAAGGCGTGCTGAGGATTTTTTCGACTTCCACATATATTTATTAAAACAGTACAGTTTCAGGTTCCAACATTAAAGCATTTAATAAGTTAACCTTTTGGCGCCGGAATTATTTTTTAAATTTTAGCACACCCTGTATATAAAATGTTAAAAATACAGGAACCAAATACGTTAGATTTATGAAACACACTGCATTTTGAAGAGGAAAAAAACGGAGAGTATAAACCATGTTTAAAATGTTCAGTACCTATATTTGTTGAATAAATATATAAAATGCAACATTTAGAGGTTAGCGGTACGGTGCGACCACTGTAGTCGTTAGGTGTCAAAGGGTTAATATTTGTTTCTAATATGTTCTTCACATGCTCATGTCATTTTCAAGTGTAGGACAACCAAATGCACGTGTGTGCGTGCATGCGTGCGTGCAAGAAAGGTTCAAGATTCATTAGGTTTAGTACTGTCACGAAATACTCAAGTTCCTTCATGAATTTCAACCCACAAATTATTTTTCTAAGAATAAAAGTGTGAATATGAAAAGTGATCCTGTCCAAAAATAATCATCTGAGATGGTGTTCCCATGCACACTGATGTTGAATGTGTAAATTTGTACTGTATGAAGTCACCGCAGTCTGTATCACCATTATATCTTTGGCATTTAGTTTGGTTGTTTCATCAGTAATTTTTACAGCTGATGTGTTCCACAGACAGAAATGTTTAAAGTAATAGTTTTGTACAAAGGGTTCAATACGTCTTTCTGTCCCAACATCTGAAATTGTTCTGTGGCTGCTTTTTTCCCATGCCTTCTCTGTGTGCCACGAGAATGTTTGTCAATGTCAATATCAGTGTCATATATGACTTCTAAAAACATCACTTTCACATAATTTCTTTTAGTTTTTGAGGCCACTTATTGTAAGGGTTCCTCTCAGACTGCAGGGTTTTGGACCCCACTGTTCAAAGGACTGACCTAAACTTTCATAAAACTAAAATGATTTTTGTATTTGTTTTCATGTTTCTTACAAGTTTGGCACAATGTCATATGTCTTAACTGTAAGAATCTTAATTCATTAAAGCACAGGATCTTTTAATTTGTTATAGTTGGCATGCTAATTAACATGCCTCGTACCTGCTTTGATTAAAATTTATCAGCTGAAATGTTGTCATCCCTGTGGTTTCAGATTAACAAGTTTGCGGCTGTTTGAATTTCAGATCGGGTGTTTGGAATTTTAAACCACTACAAGACTTCATAGTTTCTTTCTTATAATAAAACCAACTAGATGCATTAATTTCTCAAATTTATTTTTGGAGTAAAACTCTACATGTTTCGGACAGTTCCTCTGTCGATCGTCAGGAGCTTTTCACTGTACACACAGCAGTGGTATATGTCACACAGGTTTGCTGTGTGTACAGTGAAAAACTCCTGATGATGGACAGAGGAGCTGTCTGTAACATGTAGAGTTTTATTCCAAAAATAAATTTGAGAAATTATTGCATCTGGCTGGTTTTATTATAAGAATTTATCATGATACACGGTCACCTGAACGGCAACTTCATAGTTTCTTTGTGAATAAGCTGCTACTCTCTTCATAAACTTTTGTGCATCATCTTCTTCTTTCTAGCTGTTGCTTCTACTTTTCTTATACTGTTTCTTCTCTTTTCAGATTTACATCATTATATACCTACCTTCATAACGTAGTTACCCTCCTGTCTTGGACTACTGCTGTGCTCATCTAGTCATACATAGTTATATGAACTACACTGTTGTGGTGGTGGTGGTGGTGGTGGTGGTGGTGGTGTTGGTGTTGGTGGTGGTGGTGGTGGTTTTATTTATTTCCCTTGTGGTGATACAGCTTAGTTTTTGCCAGTTGCAACTGTACAAATACAAAATTTATTGTTTATAACAAAACAAATTTGTATGCCTTATTCATTTCATGCACTCATGTATGGTGTATGGAAAGTTGTTACTGTAATGCATAAATGCATGAATTTGTACTTTTCTTGAGCTCTACTTCTAGGCTATCAAATACAGTACAGTTCTAAGTATCTGCCTGTTGTTTTCTGCAGTAGCCATGTGTTGACGGTTGGTGTACGATATGCAGCTGTTACAATCACATACAATAATTTTTTGTGTTACTGTTAAAAACTGGTCTCCTTTAAAATGAGATTTTCATTCATTTGCACATAGTGGGCGTGGCTTTGTGATAACCATGGTCTGGTACACAGCAGATTGCCAAACAAACAGTGACACTGGAATTCTGAAACAACAGGAAATTCCCTGTCCTCATCCTTTTCTGACATTGTTTATTTGAGATCTTGTGGTCATTTTGTCATCAGACTGGATGAACACGTTGGTATATCAGACATGCAAGTAAATGAGTCTTGGCTGCAGTGTGGGGTTAGAGGGTAGTTGGGTCAGTGTACCCCAGAAATTTTGAGTCACTGTTCTGTTCTTAGTCATTCTTTTGTGAGAAAAAAAAATTAATAAGTTGGCTGCTTGATGTCACTGACCTTTGGGCAAGTGATTTATGTGCGACATTGTACAGGGTGGCCGAGAAGTCACCATACACCCAGAAAATACGCACCTCAGACTCAATATAAGTTTACAATGCACAGCGCAGCACGCAGTACAGTGTAAAATGGTAGGTTGGCAACAGTGTGCAAGATAGTG
>Ga0123355_10003431_pt1 | contig 22712 bp, 17 predicted proteins | sample TergutEmb28metaG_3_FD_89872 | JGI IMG/M metagenome (GOLD analysis project Ga0123355, IMG submission 89872) | Embiratermes neotenicus P1 segment gut microbial communities from Petit-Saut dam, French Guiana - Emb289 P1 | ecosystem: Host-associated > Arthropoda: Insects > Digestive system > Gut ... | reverse complement strand
GTCAGATCATCATCAGGGAGCTTTGTTCCTTCCTAAAGTTATATTACAGTATTCACAATTCAATTCGTATTTGCAAACGAGGTGTTGTGGCAGCATATCATGTGTTGTGGAGCAGTGGCTAGGTGTGCGTCGATAGGACGCACACCTAGCCACTGCTCCACAACACATGATATGCTGCCACAACACCTCGTTTGCAAATACGAATTGAATTGTGAATACTGCAATATAACTTTAGCACGGAACAAAGCTCCCTGATGATAATCTGACAAGATCGAAACATGTCGGAGTGTTTTAAAGTGTTTTACGTGAAATGATACGTGCATTCGTTGGTTGATAAATTGAAGTGATTCTACGAAAATGCACGGTGCTACAATAAGATTTATGGAAAAAAAAAACAATGAATTTGTGATCCAGGATGGCAGCACACTTTTGAAAATAGTGAAGCTCTTTGGGTGCTTCATCCCAGCTGTTAACAACACTGCAACTGGTGGACCGTCTGACTTTTACCTAGCGTTCTTTCGCTTCACAGCGTCACGCGTTTTCAGCCAAGTTATCTCATTTGTGCCCACAAGAGCGCGGCCTTCCCTGCGCCAATCGTCACGAACCCCCCGAATGTCCTACAGCACTGTGTGCAGATGTGACATCGAATTTCACACAAACCAGACACGACACGTGGACAGTACGGATAGAAAATCCCTTATGGCCCGAAGTACAGTACGGTTTTCACTGTGACGATATTCACGTTCGCTCCACTGTTTAATTATCAGGCAAGAAACAATTCCAAATTCACAAGAACGAGTTACGGCAGCACGTGCACTTACCAGTGCAATTATACAGATTTAATACAATCAAAACTATAAAAATCAGTCGAAAGAGGGGGTGTTTAACTGTTCCCAAGATATATGTTCGGTACGTTCGTGTAATCTTATGTATATTTGACCGCGCATCATTGTGATAGTTGAAGAATAAGACACCAACTTGATGTCACAATTTATTAAGTTTTATTTCACTTCTTCTGTGCTCAACATGTTTCGGACATTAATACATCCATCACCAGGAGCCTGCGACTTTTCTATTTTATCACCACATTGGTTGTGTGTTCTTGTTTCGATGTGTTGGAGTTTCGTTGTGGCTGGTTGGGGTGGTATCCGTGTGGTAGGCTGAAACTTCAGCCTGCCACACGGATACCACCCCAACCAGCCACACCGAAACTCCAACACACATCGAAACAAGAATACACAACCAATGTGGTGATACAAGTTGATCTTCAACGTTCGTGTTAGTTCGGAAGAACTGCTCTGTTGTTGAAGAAACACAGTATCAGACAAGAATATACCAAACGTGAATCCAAGTACGTCTACTGGTAGCTGAGACAATGGACTGGTTTTCACAAGCTGGATAAGTTTCAGTCTGCTATAACTCACCATGGTATTACTCAGATAGTCTGTCACTAATAAACATCATGATCAAGCCCATGTTGTGTTCGAATTCACGAAATGCATTTTCCAACATGGCGGCTGTAGTGCACGAGACTGGTCAACAATACAGCGCTTTACGTTTGTTACTGCAGAGCTGACTTTAAAAAAAAAAAACTCCCCACAGATGACGCAGCATTCGATCACGATGACGGACGGATGACATGTGCATGTTTCAGAGTAACTGCAAAATGTAACGCCACGATTAATTCAGACCAACTAACACTACTCACCTCAAAACCAGATTATCACATCAGTAGAGTTCACACTTATGCCGTGAGCCAACGGTGCATGTTCGTAAAATACAAACGAATTGCCAAATTTCATAAGTAAAACCGCTTGATGTTACAGCGGTCCCTGTGGTTGTACAATGTCGTCTGAATATGCATTGTTAAAAACTAGTAAGACTTACATTGCTGTTAAAACATTAAACTGGGTGTGTTTATGTTGTTTGTGAATTCTGTAATATGTCACATTATGCGCTCTTCAAAACAGGTAACATTTAAACTGTTGTTAAAAACAAATAAAACTGGGTGTGTTTATGTGGTATGCTGTTGCTTCGCTACATAACTGTAAATTCTTATAATGAAAGCCAACGAGATGCACACCTGTCCAAAACATGTACAGTACGTTTATTTGCCTATTGGTGACAGAATACAACGGCCACACTAAACTGAGCAGGGTATATCATGAAAGGAAAATTAGAAGTAGGAGACAAAGGACGGATACAGGGAAATAGTCTTTTGTAAATAGGACCATCCAACACTGGAACCAATTACCGGCAGAAGTGTTAGGAATTCTCCCCTGCAAACCAATCACTTTTAAAAAGAGGTAAGGAAAGTGATAATTGCGTTGAATTAAAAAGAAGTAAAGTGTGCTGGAAATCATCGAAAAGTGGAGAGATGCAGAGTATAGTGAAGTGAAAAGTCTAAAGTTAAGTGAAAAGTTATCTAACGTGGAGTGTAGCGAAGTGCAATAAAGTGAAGTGAAGTGAACGAAGCAAAGTGAAGTGGAATGAGGTGAAATGAAGTGCAGTATAGTGAAGGGGGAGGAGGAACGAGTCTGTATGGAAAAGTTTTATAGTAGTAGTAAATGATGAGAAATAAAAGACTGGGGTGAAAGCGTGAGTGAATTCTTGTAAAAAAAAAAATTACACGAATCTGTACACAGGACTCTCTTGCTTGGGTGTTTTTACCTTTTGTACGTTGTATTCTAATTTGCATCGTGTTTTTTGTTGCTAGTTTTGTCTTTTGGGTAATTGTTGTTGGTTGACCTTGTGTATTGTTGTAGTTGACTTGTGTGTGTTGTTATCTTATGTGTATTTGTTGTACTGTGTGTGCATTGCTTTTTTTTTTACTTTAAATGCCGGACTGCTGGCTACAAGTCAGTATTCGGAAGGTCCTGCGACCGGCCATCTCAACACAGGTTTTTCTTGGTTTCCTTGTGCCGAAAAGCAAATAATGAGATGGTTCCCAAGATTCCAAGTACCCACTACATGCTTCTCATGTAGCCCTCCCGACTTAAATTTAGTAGTAACCAATTTCATGTTTTGTTTACATATAAAATAACCACTGCCAGCGGGTAACAACCCAATTGCAGTAAATATTATTATTATTATTATTATTATTATTATTATTAAATAAATGTGAGAAACAGTGCGTCTCGTTGGCTTTCATTTTAAGAATATATCAACAATGCACGGCCCTCTGAATATCAAAATAACCGTAAATATTCCTTTAATACAAGAATATGAAACACATTAAGTTTACAGTAATTTTGTCTGTGCTTCTCTTTGGTATATTAATTGTGGGGCTTCCCGCAACTTAGGTTGTGTGTGTGTGTGTATAGTAATAATTCAGGATCGCTTTGGTTCAACTTCCGTGAAAACCGACTTGCTGAAAAGTAACGTATATTCGGCCTTACATTCTTCTACGCACGTTCAAACACGTTTCTTTGCGAATTACACTCAGGGCAGACGAAACGCTGCATGAAGAGATTTATTTTTGGTGTCCGATTTGACTATAAAACGCAATTTGTTGCATAATTTTTGTACCAGGCCACCATATCCCGTCCCGGTTCATAAAAACTTAGAAGCGTTTCCGTTCACACAGCCGCAGTAAATTAAGGCTCTATATGAGACTTTGTCCTCGCCGTTCGGATTAACATATTCCAATTCGAGCGCTGCCCACACAGAATTACACGAGAATCCGTTAGGCAACTCTTGAACTGCTGCATGCGGATATAGGGGTATTGCTGCAACTTTTCGCAGTGGACGCGCCAAAAACTGAAATGTTAGTTCTGTTTCCGAACCAGATGCAGAGAAGTAATTACTTTCCTGGTCATCCCAGTGGGCATAAGCAGCCCGGGGGCACAAATATTCCAAACCTCTAGGAGCCACCCCCCAAATTCTGTGCGCCGGAAGGATCACATTAACCAAGTTCCATACTGAGAACACGCAATTCTGGACTGAATAAAATCTGCCACCGCGACAGTTTCAAGTCTGGACTGACCACTCAATTTCATAGTCATCTGGCGCCTGTGGCACGACATACACTTTTGTCTGTAAAGGGAAAAAACTCCAAAGATTATGCTGAATATATTGGGCAACACTGTACAAAATTTAGTCCGACGGGCGGGCGCCCAGGATCTGTGCACCCCTACAATAATGCATCTGCGATTGCGGTACTTCCTCTCATCTACTGATTTTCCGATAAAACGACAAGAGGAGACAGCCGGGTCATCAGTTCGTTTAGTTACTAGGCTTGGACTGGACTGGAGAATCCAGGTTCGATTCCCGACTGTGGCGGTGACTCTTCTTTCGCCATCGAGTCCAACAAAGCGTGGTAGGGAAATTCTTCAGTAACCCCATTACACAGTAAGGGATACAAGAGATTTTGTTATCAGAGCACTGTTTAAGGCCCAGTGGTTACTTTATTTCCCACCAGGTTTAACACTCACAAACCCTACGTTCTGCCTACACAGCATATTTGTGTGTTTTATGTGGATCTCAGAACAAACAGTTATTATTTCCCTATACAACAATGACTGACGGGTTTTTATAACCGAGACGGATTGTGTTTACTGCGCGGTACGGACTGAATCTGTAATAGTAATTGGGATTGATTTTCGACTTTACTTCAGGCGGTTAGTGGCCCGCCTCGCGCCGTAGAGATCCGGGTTGCACCCCAGGCCAGTCCACTAGGAATCTGATACACACAGTGGTACAGGGAGGTGTTTTCTCCGAGCACGTCGGTTTTCAACTGTCAATACCATTCCACCATTGCTCCATACTCATCTGGATCTCAATACTACACTTACCAGAAGCACAAGTGAGCGGAACCTCGAAAAATACCTTTACTTTCGTCTTTGCAGGGCCGTCGGTGGGCGCCATTCCGAGACAGAAAACTGATCACTAATAAGAATGACACGTACTGATGAAAGTGTTACTTCATGATAATGTACCAACTGCTGCAGTTATACTGTGTGAAGTCAGATAATACTTAAAATCAACTCAATTTACAATCATCATTTGGATAACAATTCGTGTTTCTCAGACCCCTACCAATGTGGGACTTGAAACATCGCAAGGCCGGCCCATTTAAGGCGATGGAAACAGATCATTTATTTGATTCAGGATTCCCTTGTTTGCGGACTTTGTGCACTGCCTGGAACTATGAACAGGGCACGACGTTTGGGGAAACTGGTCTGATGCGACATCAGACATCAGGGGCAAAACGAGGTAATTTGATAAACGGATCACTGAGCGTCGTATTTTGTGCAGAATAACTGGTAACTCCAGAACGAAGCACTCCCAAATGTGCAATACCATCATCATAGCTCTTCTGTTAAACAAATAAACGTGGTACAAACAGTACGTGATTCAAAATCTGGGCACTATACACAGTCCTTATTTTACTGGACAAATGTCGCTTGTCACTTCCCCGTACTATTTCGCCGCGCGTGTGGCCGGTCGGCTGAGTGGGCTACGTTAATACGATAAGCGAGCCTTAGTACTAACAGAGCAGATCGGATGTACAGCCACTTGCCAGTAAGAGTAGCAATGGCTGCATTTACACCCTCCTACACCACAAACACAATTTCAATCAAAATACAACACTACTTAAACACGCACAACATACACATTACGCTTTTGATAATTTGTTTTCCGTATACGATGGGCAGTTTTTTCTATGAAATTCGTTCCACACACACAGAACTCATATTCGCATGAAGGAAGGTGTCCGAACTAAACGATGGGCCATTCATCGACTGCTTCTTACTTCGGAACCGTAACTAAACAATGGCGCTTCAACTGTTGTTAAATTAGAAAGTCACAATTCATCGACTCCTGTTCACTTAAAAACAATTACTATAGCAGAAAATAACTCATCCAACTTCAGAACCGGTAAGAAACCAAAAACTTCACAAGTCATTACAATTATTTCAATTACAACACGTATGAGAACCATGCTGAAACAGAACAGGCTCAAAATACCGTACGATTCAACATGCTGACACAAATTTCTGGTGTGTAATCTAAAATGATAAATTGTGTTCACTCAGGTGTCATATTACACACGAAATATCTTAATTTCGACTGGCGCGTGACCATCTGTACGGACTTCACAGTGAAGGGTCGCGTAATTCCTGAAATGTAGACTGATCAAATTAAAACCTGGTCAGTACAACATCACATGACGTGCCAAATAACTTGAAAAATGTCAGCCCGTCCCTAAGAAATCCACGTGCAATTCATACACCGTAATAATATTTCAGCTGTTGCCTTCCATGGCCAACCATACCGATGTTTTCACACTGACAGCCGGCCTACGTAACATGGCCCGCCCGTTCCTGAATGATTCCCACTCTTTAAAAACGACACAGCAGTTTCACACTTCATGTAAGCATCCATCTCCACTACTAAGGCGCCAAATCATTTTTAAACACATGCCAACGACAGCTATTATTGTGCAGCCATATTGGACTGAATGGCAATTTATATAGAATAGTATGGAGCCACACATTCAGTTGTTTACAAGTTGGAATGCAATTGTGCAATTACACTTACCTACACTCCGCCACACCAGTAATCCTACTGCAGACAGAACGCAGAACAGGAACACTCTCGGCGCCATAAATTCACACTCATTGGGACAATTTTCTCAGAAAAACTTCGTCAAAATACGCCATACACAACCCACGACGCGCGCATTAATACATACTTCCCCACTGTTCGACAAGCGCTTTGACATCACCTTCCGCGGCTATTCCAATAGTTAGGCTTCACCCCTGCGAGGGTTTCATTGGTTGGAACACAAATGGCGCAATATTTCAACTCGTTCGGGGAGAGCGGTCTCTGCAAACAGGGCCGTCTTAAACACATAAAGACGTAGCGGACTACACAGATCTTGTCGTAAAAGAAAAATCGAATTAACGTCACATTTACTTTATTTGCAACATAGTAATTTTTATCAAACTGGTGGAAATTTACGCCTCATTCCGAGAGTGGGATCATTTTTTCAAGTGCCATTATACTAACGCATTATCTCAAGATAAATCGAATATGACATCTAAAATTATGCACACAATTACGTAATTTAAATGAGTTTTTACGTTTTCACAGTGATACAATTCAGGATTCCGGTCTTCTGGGACGTGATGCCTTCAAATTAAAGCGTCAGTGAAAGACAGTGGGGCAACAAGTTCCCCCGAAATGTCGGCAACCACTATCGAGCGTCGCATCCTGAAAGACCGGAATCCACGCAGTTTTACGTTACACCTACAGATAACTGAACAAGGAATGCTTTTTCTCTGAGACCAGTGATATCTCGGATATTTTCTGTGAAGCATAGCCCTTTCTCCTTTATCACTCTCCATTAATAAACTCTACGAACTCGCCAACGTGTGAGAGATTATTGTCGGGAATCCAAACAAGTATAAAGAAACACAACGAATACGTTGTTCAAGGGTACGAAAGCTGATGGTCGACTCGTGTCCGTAGTCATTCCATAGCGACTTTCAGGCAGGTGGCTGACACTTGTTTATGACCGTGTACGCTATTTGCACAGCACCCAACTTACAGTGCACTCTATTCTTCCCGCTTGCTCTTCAGTAATTGCTGACATTTATCCATCCGCCATCTGTGATGAGACGCACTTCACTTGTTGCGCAGTACATATACGCAACTGCCATCTGTGGACAATTTCTTTGAGCTCGTATTGGAAACCTTCAAGCGTGGTTATTACGCACGCAAAACCTTTAAATTCGTTTAGTTTTAGCCAAACTTGACTTTCTTATATGGAGGTATGCCGTATATGACTCTCAACCACCTATACTGCCGGAGATTTTTTGCGGCTTTTCTCATTCTCTCAAGGCAAACGACACAAAAATACCTCACGTCTGCAAACCTTTCCTTACAACACACGTAATTTGCAGTTCATTACTCACTACAAATCTGCCAGTCTACGCCATTTAACACGCCAGTGAATGAGTCACGCGTAATTAATCTGCGGTGTCCCGACGTCATAAAAGGGAATACGATAGTAATAAGAGATACCAGTTCTCACGCCAGTTTGAGGTACATCATCCCATGCGTTACAGTCACTAACATTGCAGTCCATGCGATAACAATTACTTCCTACTATGCACCAGTGCTGCAGAAGATCAAGTCTTCTGGGATACAAAGGTGTGACAATGGGTATCCTGGTGTTTTGAAGAACTGTAATGCCTTCAACTTCCGGTAAAAAAAACCACTATCTTTACTTCAAGTGCCGAAAAATGCTTACACAAAGGCACAGTGCATAAAACTATAACACTATCTTCATAAGACAGACACTTGGAGAAAACATGGAAGAAACCTGCATCTCAGCACTGCATATCAGGACAGAATTTTTACACATTTGAATGTGGTCACTGATGTAAAAGTCAGTGCAAAGAACATACCTGCATTGACACAAGTGAAAGAAGTGCAAAAACAACTTTGTGACATTGGCCTTTAACCCTTATCCTGCTAATGTGGAGTATAGGGTGAGCTCTTAATAATGTCAGCAGATGGCAGATGGGATTTAACTTGGCGTTTAAAGGGTTAAGTCCTACAGGTTTTCAAACATATACATTCCATTTCCTGCATAGCCAAGATTTTTTCCCCCTAGAAAGAACAGTTGCAATGACTTAAGGTATGAGACTCTCATACTAATTACATGGCATTGTTATAACTGAATATTTCCCGCATATTATGTTTGGCCTCACGAAGATTTGATACAAAGCTTAAAGGTGTCGCCATCTTACCTTTCAATAAACCAGCTGTGTCAGCTGCAATACTCATTACCGTTTCTTTGAATACAACAAAACTGGATGACCCTAGGACAAAAAAATACTGCATAATATTCTTATCTTCAATGCTTACACCTCAGCAGTCAGCCAGCTACTCTAAAAATAAGCATGAGCAGGACAAATCAGTTGCCAAACATGTGTGACCACTGTGACATTAAAGTCTAACCTTATTAAGTCAGAACTGCACTACTGTGTCAGCTTATAGACACTCCAACTAGCACACACACTTTTTCAGTGCTGACACAATTTCCCTCCAAATTAGAATATGGCTGACAACCCTGTAGAACAAGATTTAAAATCCCATACTCCTGGCTGATGAACTGCTACTGCCAATTTAATTATGGCCACCAACCACTCAGTACTGGGATGTGTGAAATCATATTCTTGTATGATAAAGTTCATGTAATAAATTCAATTATACCCTTCATGCATGAAAACAACTGTTGGTGACAGTCCTGCAACTTGTGTATATACTAGGGTTACAACACATCTATCACAAGAAAATGGTACCTATCCCAGTACTGAACCATAAAAACAAGACAGAGTCACAATTTTATTAAATAAAACTCTCTGTGTTTCTCTGTTATGTTACAGATCTTTCAGTTTCATATGTATGACCTTCAGAGGGAGACATTCTTACATGGTCAAACAATTAAGTTCGTGAACTCGCCACCGTGTACTTGCCATGGCAGCACTGGACAAAGTCTTAGTATGATTTGATGACACTGACATATCAGCATTTCACAGCTGTGTTGTTGTTGATCTATGGCAGTCTCTTTCTGGGTGGCATCTATTACTGTCTAAATGTGTTTCGGTGTGCCGCCGCGAGAACGTCGTAGCTTGAATTAGAGCAGCAAACGAACATTAAATTTCTTGCTAATCTTGGAAAGAGTGGAAACGAAATCAGAGAGATGTTAGTGCAAGTTTACGGGGATAATGCTATGAAGAAAACAGCAGTTTACAGGTGGGTGAAACGTTTGGCTGAGGGAACAGAAAGTGTCACTGACGAAGAGAGATAAGGACGGTCAGCAACAAGCAGAACTGAAGAAAACACTGCAAAAATTTGTCAAATTGTGCGTGAAAATCGTCGGCCGACTGTCAGGAGCATAGCAGAGCACGTGAACATCGACAGAGAAACAATTAGGAAAATCTTAACTGAAGATCTTGACATGAGGAAGGTGTGTGCAAAAATGGTCCCACAGGAGCTCGCTGAAGAACAAAAGCATGGAAGAGTCACAATTTGCCATGACCTTTTGGAGAGGCTAAATGACATTTTGGGCCGTGTCATCACAGGTGATGAAACATGGGTCTACCAATACGACCCTGAAATGAAGCAGCAAAGTGCACAATGGAAGACTGCCAATTCCCCACGACCAAAATAATTCCGTTGGTCCAAATCAAGTGTCAAAACAATGTTGCTGACTTTCTTTTATATTACAGGGACTGTTCATTATGAATTTGTACCAACTGGACAGACAGTCAACCAAGTTTACTATTTGGAAATAATGGAAAGGCTGCGTGAAAAAGTTAGACAGAAATGACCTGAACTTTTTGCCAACAACTCATGGATCTTGCATCATGACAATGCGCCTGCTCACACGGCACTGTCTGTGAGGGTGTTTTTAGCTACTAAACAAATAACTGTGTTGGAACACCCTGCCCATTCACCGGATCTAGCCCCCAGTGACTTTTTTTCTGTTCCCGAAGATAAAGGAAATATTGAACGGAAGGCGTTTTGATGACATCAGGAGTAATAAAATGGCAGCTCTGAAGGCCATTCCACAAAACCAGTTCCAAACTTGTTTTGAAGGGCGGACTAGGCGCTGGCATCAGTGCATAACTTCCCAAGGGGAGTACTTTGAAGGCAACCACGGTGGCATTCAGCAATGAGGTATGTAGCACTTTTACTGTGATGAGTTCACGAACTTTATTGTCCAACCACGTAAAGCATGGTTTTCACCATGTCCAAGCTGCTCAAAATTTCCACACTTACGTTTTCAGAAGATCAACTACAAAACTCTAGTCTTTTTTCTCAGACAATGCTAATATGTTATAATTATGTGCTTCTTTAAAAAGCAGCACTCTTCTGAGTACGATTAAAATAGGCAAAAGCTTTGAGAAATAACCGTCAAAATCCCACACATTTCTAAAAATTTAAAAGCACCAGAGACAACTTTTTGGGTCAAACAAGAGGTATGTCTGGTGAAGGGAGTACATATACCAGCCCTAACATATACATAAGTCCCCTGATCTGTATATATGATAATGATGTCACCTATACATAATGCTTAAACATAGCATATGGTTTTCAAGACACTATCAATGTGTTACACACATGCAATTCATAAACATATTAACAGTTCACCACAGAAGCAACTGGCATATTATATCATGACACAAACACAAAGGCTCTGGAGCTGCTCAGGGTTATCAGCATGTTGTGCTACGTACTTCCCAATGGACACACAACCAGCCAACCAGATCTGACTGCCTACACAGCCACGGCAATAAACCACACGTGGAAAAAAAACCACTAATTCGTCACCTCCTGAAGACGGGCACAAGGTGGCCCAAAACATGTTGAGCAACTTACAAAGGAGAAATAAATATAATACTAAGTGACATCTAGTTGGTTTCTTATTCCACATTGAACTACGATGCACGGTCAACCACACATCAAATTTACAGGAAATTTGTACATGGTAATTTGCTTATAAATGCAACACCGTATATCCGGGACCCCCTGTATATCACTTGGCATATGGTAACTAACAGTACTTGACAACTGTCCACCTGCAGATTATGATATTTTAATTCACTGCTGCAATGTACAAAGCATGCAAGCAGATAAAAGTGATGTATGCTTAACAATATGAAAGAATTCCTGGCTCATATTCAGCAAGCCAATAAGTGATGATAAAAGTAAAAGAGAAATGAAAATAACACATCTGTTTCCTTCTTAGATGATAACCATTTGTTTTCATACGTAATTTTTCTAAGGGCCTTATTCTACTACTAGTACAAAAACTGTTGAACTTTGAACATGAGACTAGTGCAGGTACATCATACTTGCCTGGCCTTTAATAATTTTACTGCATTCTGCATACTCCCATACACTGTCACTGCCATCGGAGGGCATTACAAAACCATGTGTTCTTTGCATGTAGATGCTAAGCATTTTAAAAGTTCTGTAATGATAGCCACATTAATACTACACTACGTATGCACAAAGCACTAAACTTTCTCTGCAAACAGTAGACACTGCAATATCAAGTCAAGACACTCCTGCCACAGCAACATACTGCCACTGTTCTCGGCTACTACTTGCAGCTATTACTAACTCTCATTGTGATAAAAATAATGGAATAACAAGCATGTGAGCACAGATTTATTCTTCCCCTTATACTGGTACTACATTACAACTAAGAAAGGATGATGAACCATTTACCTAACAAATTAACAAAATGTCACATACAGACAGTTACACACAGTAACTACAAGGACTGTGTTTTATTCCTACAATGATCACATGGCTACAACCTCTTTGTTAGCGAGACACAACAATGATAGAATTACATCAACTACTGGACAATGTACACCTGGTATGACATACTGCGTGGTCGACACACAATGTAGCTAGCACCTGCAATTCTGACTGGGACACAAAACAGTTTTTGGGTCTCGCAATACCCAGACTGGTAGCAAGGTCAAAAAGGACAGGTTGTGTAGGACCTGTGACTGCCCAGTCTTACTCTCACCTATTATTACCTGTGGGGCTGTCTGATGGGCACAGCTTACTCCAGGATGAGCTCAAGTATTTAACTGAAGCAGCTGCTACAACAATATACCACATGCCTGGAATTACTCCATTACTAGAAATTTGTGACATCAGAGGGCTGAATTATATAGTGAAACTAATGGACAGCATTTTCGGCAAGTTCTGCGACTATTCTGTCAATTTTTATGATGCTCATGTTGAAATCTGGTTGTGCTAACAGACAGGTATGATCCTAAACACATTATTTGTCTTATTTTTTCTCCCTGTGCTTCCTGTTCTTGCAAAGAAAGCATATATTCATAGCAACTTGTTGGGTTCATTTCAGAGTAAAATACAATCCTCACATTTACTGTATGCAGTGAAGAATCACCATATTTTTACAATGTTACCATTCTGGTGTTTATTGCCACCATCTTTATGGCTTGTATAGGCTTCCTCTTGTCTTCTCCACATACTTTTCAACTGAATTTTATTACACTTAAAAGATACCACAAAGTCCATTTTTAGTGTGTTTTGCATGTTTTTGCAACAGAGTATGCACAAATGTGAAGAACAGATGAACACTATTGTGGGGCATTATATGGACATAAGAAACTAATGAGAGAGGTACTGAAGCCATTACTTTTTCCTGGATGCTACAGGTGACCGTGAATGAACCCTCTGCCGCTTTGACCGTCTGTTCATCTCCGAGACCTTGCTACTGCCACTAGAAGTAGTACTACTACTGGAAGTGGAACTTGAACTGCGCCTTCTTCGTCGACTGCCAGCCTTCTTGTCATAACTACTGCTCTCAGGCTTGGCTCGTTCAGTTTTCCTAGTACATTCTTCTTGTTTCTTTCTAAGTTCCTCTTCCTTGTCACACTTTTTCTGTTCTACATCATCTAGTTTTACTTTCAGTTTCAATTCTTCCTGAGCTTTCTTTTTGCTCTCTTCAAAATCCTTTGACACTTGCATCTCCAGTTCACTCCTTAATCTTTCCTTTTCAACTGTCTTCTTGTTACCTTTTCCTTCAACCACAACTTCTGATTTTTGATGTTTCAAATCTTTTTCTCGTCCCTAAACAGAACATTCAGACAATTAACAGCACACAAAACAATTACATCATACTGCACCAATCAAGTTAGCAACCTTGATCAAGCTCTAAGCAGCCTACATCTGGTGTGCCAGTAAATTCAGCAGGTACAGGACACAAACTTCAGTATCAGGACTTCATCAGCAAATGTTAATACTTTATTACTGGCACACAGAATTTATGTGGCTGGCTTGACTGACAGTCACAACACAGTACCTAAAACTTTATCAAAAGAAGGAATTAAAAGTATACTGACAATCAGAAATTAAAAATTTGGAATTGGGATTCAAACCGAAACCAAAAGTTCTATTGCAATGCCTCTCTACCACAATATTGCACATCACATTTATAGCTATGACCACCACACACAATGGCAAGAGTACGGAGCCAATATTGCACTACCTTAGCTTGTGGCAGGAAACAGACAGAAAACCAACACAAAGGTGTATGTTTATATGAGAACATGCTAGAGGAGGAAACTGTTAAGATCACCAGCCTGTATGTTGCCTGACAAAGACAGAGGTAAAATATACTACTGGATAACAGTGAGATAACACCTAACATCTGTGAAGTTACTGAGCTTACTGCAAAAACAGCTGTTTTAGAAACTAGATAAGCAGCAAGAATGAAATTCCAGAGAAGGTGGGGATACAAAATTCCTAGCTTCACCACTTGCCAAAAACACAGGAAAGATATCACAGTTAACTCCAGACATTTCAGAGAGAACACAATGAGAACTTTGCAGCCTTATAGCATTACCTTGTTCCGTTTTGTACTCCTGTCCTCAGACGCAGACCTCCGGGACCTCCTTCCACGTGATAATGATCTCTTCTTCAGCCGGGAATTCCTGTCAAAAGATTTTGATCTCCTCCTGTCTTTATGGTCCCGAGACCTGGATCGCCGCCTATCCCTATCCCTTGTATCATGCTGTCTTCTCGACCTACTTCTGTCACCTGACTTTGATCGCCGTTGTCGCCGACGTTCTTCTGATTTTGATCTTCTTCTTCTTCTTCCTGCATCTGCAGGCTCTGCAGATCCACGTGTCTTGCGCACTAATGCAACAGGCTCTGTCTAAAATCCACAAAAGCTATTAGCAAGTAGAATCACACAAGCAGATATAAAAAAGTCTGGTAAGAACTTGAAGAAGTACATAACTTAAGGATCCATTTTGGCAAACCATTTCCAATGGCACAGGCTTACTGCAATACAGTCTCAATGTTCAAGATGAACCAGAACTGATAAAGCCATTAAGAAGAGTACTATCCATTCTTAATGTAGAACACCTACTTGGTTCCAAGAACTTGTAATAACAATATAAGATAATCTCAGAAGGTTCAAAAAAGCATGAAAGTTCATTCTCCTTAACACACAAACGCTTTCTCAAAGCACAAAATACATTAAATTATTGCAGGACAGTCTCATTCCATAATCATGAAAGAAATAAACCTCACTTAATGCAAGACAGAGCATGAGTGTGACCTGCACAACAGGACAGTGGGGGGGAGGGGGGCCAAACTGTCAGCCACACGGTCTCATCTGGATTCATCAGAACCAACCACGAAAAGCTGAAACAATGGTAATAGACTAGTTGACGATGATGGGACAAACTCCTGAACACTGAAACTTTACCGTACTTTACTTAAATCTGGCCTGCCACTGATTTTACAAATGATGACATACAAAAAATGCTTAACTTATAATCTGCAAAGAATTATACATAACTGATGCTTAACATTTCATTAGGTATCGATCTCAAACAAAGAGCAATATACAAACTATTCATGACACCACCACTAGTGTCCTCTCTCACAAGTTTATTACAGTTACACATCGTTGATGGACACGTACACATTCACAGGAGCAACTTTCATGAAAATCCTTTAACTGGTTGAAAGACCTATCAGTGGTAATGGGCACTATAAGAATGCTTGCTCCATAGCAATGCTTCTGACCTCACATGGTGGACCAACCACTGTGATTCAATTATATAAGGGTCTTCCTCAGTCTCCCCAGACACATTCCAGGACAATACCTTGAAACTGGGCAATAACTACTTCCTGTCATATCCCTTCCAACCCCATCAAACAGTCACTGCAATACATGCCTAGTTACTGACGGCATCATTACACTGAAACTGAACAAGTAAATCAGACATTATGATGGCATAAAAAATTAAAAGTAACTTATCCCACACCTCACAAACATGGCAAATCTACCATCAGGGTATATCTGCCTTCTAGGGCATCTGCCTCAGTCACACACAGCCTTCTCAGTGCACGCACACAGCTACCATCAGTGCAACTAACAGTCACACGTGTACCCTGCGCCAAGATACAAACATTCTCATTCAAGGTCCAGAAATTAACTTTTGCTCATTACCTTCTTGTCACCTTCCTTTCTCTTCACTTTGTTTTCACCACGTTCCTCTATTTTCTTCATTTTGTTTTCACCATGTTCTTCCATTTTCTTTACTCTGTTTTCACCATGTTCTTCCACCTTCTTCTTCACTTTGTTTTCACCACGTTCTTCCACTTTTCTTGGAGTTGTCATTGGTTCTGTAAAATCACACAAAAGACAAAGGCTAATATGACAAACAGTAGCACCCAACGTCAGCCAAGTGTGGGGTACCCCTCCTCCACATAAGGGAGTTCCCACTTTCAAACACCAGCGCAATGACTCATCATCGTATGGCTTTTGTCATTTTACTTAGGCTCTACATCAAAACACCTGAAGAGTACCTTAATTACATCACTTCTTCTATGCAATTCATGAGTCACCAATCATTCCATCACTGGGAACTACACAACCTGAGCTATTAAAATGTGTAAATAAATAAATAAATACATGAATAAGACACAAATATGAAAAGATAAAGAACATAAATGTGAATTCTTTTTTAATTTTCTGTCTATATTAAATTCATGAGTCATAAGCTCTAAGTCCCATCTACTCAAAATATTCTGTATACATTGCATTACAAACAGTATTTTCTACATAGTTTGCAGGAACAGTAATCAGTCAACCCAGTCCATGCACCTCCCTCATCACCAGTTCATTTCTCTGCACTACAGATTCATTAATTAATTCAAGAATTCAGCCAAACTGAATTCCCTGTTCACTTCCTAATAAAATCAAAGTGCCAAAATTAAATGCACAGTGTACTCTGCAAAAGCTGGATATCTAAGGGGCCCTCTATTACTGCCTTTTATATTCATAATGATGTCTTTACAAGACTTCCAGCATTTCAGCCACACACTGCACATTTACTGTAGTGCCAAACGATTATTCGAACTACACACCCTCACCACAGTCAATTTGTAGGTTTATAAAATTAAGATTTACTCAAATATCCCAGTTCATACAAATGTGAATTACCAGGTATTAGAAGTATGGAAATTATATGTACCATTTGTTAAAAAAATTATGTTCCCACCACCTGACACTGCCCCTACAAATTGACATCTAAGAATTTAGCAACTCACAGAATGTAAGAAACAAGGCACTGAGACAAAGGAGTGTCCATTCATGGCTGAATATACCGCACTTGCCTGAAGGCAAAACGATTCTGATCTAAGAAGATGCCCCAAATAAAACACGTCTGCCAAGAGTAAATTTATTTATCTAAATATAAGATGACCAATAAAAATAAAATATCTGGTAAGAAAAATATTTTACCATTAACCGCAGACACTCAATACACAGAGCACGTCAGATTCTATTCACCGTTACCAGTTACTGTCACTGTCTCCATCTTCACTGTCAGTGCCTTCATCTTCTTCACACTAACTCTTAAGATTCCCATCCTCTTCTCTGCCTCTCCACAACATATCATCAGTTCCAACCATTCCATTGCATATACAGCACTTCACAGCCACTTCTGGTGAGATATGCTGTCATGCTGCTATGATCCACACTAACTGAATAATACATCTATATTCTTGGTTTATAAATTTACTTAAACCCATTGAGAAGATTCACAATTTTCCCCACAGAAGGAGTTAGGGGTGCTATGAATTTTAAGTACATGTGTTCAGGGCTTTTGTGCTGTGCCTGTGGTCTGACTGTCTCAGTTCCTGGCTCTCTTTGTGGTTTTTAGTTTGTGGATTGGTCCAGGTTATTTTTTGTCTTGTAGTCAATTTTTAATTTTTCAATGGCCATTTTCCTGTTATGACCCGTGGACTAGATTTGTTCTCAGGTGCGTATCTTAAGAAGTTACTGTTTCAATGGTGCACAGTGATTGAGAATAGCTCTATCTAAGAGGTAAACCAAGTAAGGTGCTTCTTTGCCTGCAAACAGAAACACAGCCGGCTTCCAAAGTATCACACTTCTTTAAAAAATTTTACAATGGACAACGTCCCAAAAAATATTGTGTCAGTTAAAATCAGTTGTCTGTTCTCTCTCTTTGATTTGTTGACCTTTGAAGGTGGTACCGATAGGTTGTCCCGAAATGTAAGGAATTACCACTCTATGCTGTGTAATATTCCACAATAGCGCAGATCTCACACACCCACGATAGTGCAGATCTCAAAAAACGATTGGAGGTTACAGGGTTCGGTTTGGCTCTGCATAGTCCAGTTCAGAGTGAGCCAGTCTGGCACTTTGTCCTCAAATTTAAGATCACCTCACATATTTAAGCGCCAGATTTCAGAAAAAATTCCTGGTCTTGCACAATTAGATCTAGTACATTTAGATCATCTCCATCTAGCTTGCTTTCTCTCTTTCACCTTGTTTTTGGAAAAATGTAATGGGCATGAAATGTGTTTCAGTATTCTCTACAACTACTGTGTGAAACATTTCTCAACCCAACATGAATTCAGTGAACTACTACTAATATGACTGTACACATTCACAAAAATGTACGTTATTTTTGCCTTACTCCAACAAACCTTCAATTCATTTGAAACACTTTAGTAAAAGCTCCAACACAAAGTTTCACAAAAATCATACACTGGGAACAGAGCTGTTCCATGCAGGCAGACAAATAGAGCTGTTCCATGCAGGCAGACAAAGAGAAACAGACATCACAAAGCTTGTAGTCGCCTGTCACAATTCCACACAGTACTCAAAAACAAATAACTTTCACAAGGTTTTACAGCATTTTTAAAACATATCCTCTACAGAAAGCTCTAATAACTAACCTTGTACTGTTTCCTTCACAACAGCTGTGGTTACTATGTCTTCCTCTACAGCCCCATTTCCTGTTGGTGCAATTTCTGACTCCAGCTTCTTTACCACAGTACCAGATGTACCAATTTTAATGAACCTATCTTCATCCTTGTCTGAACCAGCTCCATCCATAGTTTCATAATCCAGTGCATTGTAGTCCACTGGACCCTTCTCACCATCTTTTCCTTCTTCTTCAGCCTCCTCCTCCACCTCCTCCTCCTCCTCTTCCTGTTCCTGTTCCTCCTCAGGGACCTTCTCCTGACCTGCTTCTGGGGTTGCTGCAACACCATCCTGGTCAGATCTGTGAGCAAATTTTTTCAATGACAGAATGAAACCTTTGTATCCACAGGAAGAAAAGAGGGAGGGGGGAGGAAGGAATGGGAAGAATACCACCTCACCTCCTTCCCATAATTCAGAGCCCTTCCTAGGTTGAAAACCCCCTCTGTTCACAGAATCTGCCCTGTGAGTGCTCACACCTAAGGAATAGGATCCACGCCCTTGGTTGTGTGGGCAAAAGCCAGGCAGGTCACCACAGACCATGCCTGGAGGTATTAAGCATACAATTATATACAGATTGGACCAAATGTAGGTATACAGTATATAGTATAGCATCCGCTGTATACCTACTTTTGGCCCACTCTGTATAACACACACACACACACACACACACACAAACACAGACTGCATACTATGCAGGGAACATAACACAGATATCTGTGTTTTATCTGCTGAAGCACTAATCTGCATGCTGCTACCAAATATATGACATCACTAATTTGAGTAATAATTTAATTCAGTACTGTCTTATATCAGAAAGGAGCAGCATACTTCAGCCGCCAGACTGCCCATATAAGGAGGCAGCACATGAAGCCCACCTTATTAGGGTTCAAAGCTGAACTCTAAACCTGCACTGGTGTCATCACACATGCTCAGCAGCAGGCTCAGAAAATTATGATACTTGCCAAATCAATGTCACTTCATCAAACTGTGCTAACATGGACAGTTAATACACAGGAACTTCACAAATACACACGGTACTTTTCAATTTCCATATTCTTTTATACTTTCCACTTACATTAACTAATTCAGTGTCAAGCAATGCCTCCAGGCTGGGAGTTTTTGTAATGGATACGGCTTCCCCTAGCAGTGCATCCAGCATGCAGCAAGAATCAAGATGGCATATGTTAAATAAGAGGGTGTGTGTGTGTGTGTGTGTGTGTGAACATCTGAAGGGAGAGGATGTGTGATGGAGAACAGAGATGGTGTTAGCAGATGGAAGTCCATTCACACACCTGAAAACATTTCACTTTTTCACTAACCTCTCAATGTCAACCAATGCAGACCTTGTTTGCAGTCAGATCCCATGCTTAACTCAAGATGCACTGCAACAACACTGCCAGTTAAATAAAACTGTTTCACACACAATACACACACTTCTGTAGCATATGCCATCTTGTAATTTGTTCCTTTTTGGGTAATTCCCCAGCGTCTGAGTTCTAACTGCCGATGCACATGCACTTATATACACCCTCCCCCTCCACTACCTGCTGGACTTCTACCTGCCCCGTACAGGCACACTACTTCCTATTGGCTCTGCCACTTCCCCGCTCCAACCCAACCAGGTATAAATACCCCACACAATCCATCCACTGACATACTTCATTCACCTGCCTATGAAGATGGAACCAACAGTGAGTTCCGAAACGTCCGCAATTAGAACTCAGATGCCGGGGAATTACCCAAAAAGGAACAAATTACATTTAGAACACGGCAAAAGCTTAAAAACAAGAATGATATGCCATCTTGTCTGAGACTGCATACAGAATGCATTGCTACAACCCTGCAGTTGTCAACCAAGATCCTCTCAATTTAACATTCAATGCAGCGATCCCAAGCAAATAAAAGACCCACACTTGCCTCTTATCTCTGTCCTTGCCATGTTCTTTGTGTCCTCTCTTTGCTTCCATATCTAACCTTTGCTGCTCCTTCTCCATATGTCTTTTCTTCCTCTCCTCCTCTCGCCGTTTTATCTCCTCCTCTCTCTTCTTACGTTCACGTTCCAACTTCTGAAATTACAATAACAGCTACAAAACTATGTCCATATCACATATCACATCGGTAGACATTTGCAATTCATAACCTCAACAACACACAGTTTACCTATACACACAGTACATTGCACAAAGAGTACACTTTATATTCTCTGAACTGTGCATCATGATACGTATATGTGAAAATGACCAACAAGATGCACCTTTATCTCCTTAATTCAATCCAATTAAATTTTCCTCTACATGTCTCGAACCAACAAGTTTATCATCAGGAGGCTATATCTGTACATGCAGCATACAGTATCTATCATGCATCTATAGTGTCTAGCTGCTTATTAACATGGTATGATTGGAACTCGTATCGTGTTAGCGGCCAGACATCCTACAGATGCACGAGATATACTATAAAGTGCGTGTACAGAAACAGTCTCCTAATGATGAACTTGTTAGTTCAAAACATGCAGAGGAAAATTTAATTGGAATAAATTAATGAGATAAATGTGCATCTTGTTGGTCTTGTTCACGTATACACAGTCTTTCTCCATGACATCAGGGTCTTTTCCTATTAAGACAAGTGACCAAAAGTCTGGGCATACGGTTTATTCATAAGGATGCTGACAACGGTGCAAAGTCTATTGAGTGAGACTGGCTACTTTATACACACAAAGAAACATCTTAAATTGCATAACTTCTCTCCCTTTTGTACACAGTCCACACTACAGGAATATATTTTATCTGTAGCACACACACTTTCTGCTAAGCTTCAGTACTATAGGCATGGATGGCATATGTCTTGAACTATGGATGATGTGAACTGACAATACATCCAGCACCAGAAAATACAAAAATGTATACTGCTACTGGAAAAAAATGTTGGTTTTCTGAAGCAGAAGAAGAGGTTTGCAAAAATTTAAATGAGGAGCTGTAGTTGGGTGTAAAGTGCCAATTGGGAATGGGAATGGAAGGTGGTTTGTGACTTTCGGGGGAAATGGAAGGTCTCCGATGGTGCAGAACATGAGGTTATAACAGACAGATGGGAAGTAAAAGAAAGAGGGGAGGGGGGGGAGGGAAGAAAGAGAGAAAAACTTAGGATTTCTCAAGATACTGTGAACTATGCATACCTCCACTCAAAATGCACACTTTAGTACTTTAACAGAACCACATGAACATTTTTAACAATTTTTACTTGTTATAGACTGGGTGTGTGCCAAATCTGGCAATGTGGGGTATCCAGGAAACACAGTATTTTAGATAATCAGAAGTACACCCAATAGAATATTAAAGGGAGACAATTAATTTAATTTTGTTCCTTACAGTAAAAAGATCTATGCTCATTAAGCCTGTAACAGCACTAACAAATTCCTGCTTTTTACTTAGGTCCTTGGTTCAAAGACCAGTCAGCCTGATGGTTTTTAAAATTCTTTTCCATCCTTCCAAGCAAATACTATGACATTAATTCAAATTAGGTGACGATTACTTCTGTTCATATCCTTTCTCATTCACCATTCAATAACATGAAGACTCACATTCTGGACAGCATCATTAAATAACCCATAAATAAGTAAATTTTGAAATAAGCTGCATATTGAGAGAGATAAGAACTGCATGATGAAAAAGACAAGACTGGAAGTACATACAGCTTCACAAAAAATGAATAAATAAATTGAAGTGCATCATATACAGGGTGTCCCAGGAGGAATGTATGAGACTTCGGAAGAGTGTTCCTTATGTTAAACTATACCGATATAACCCAAAACACCTATATACAAAGTTGAACGGTTACGGAGATAATGGCCAGAGAAGTTTGAAACTTTGACAGCTGTTACTCACTTATTGAT
>Ga0123355_10003430_pt1 | contig 22713 bp, 22 predicted proteins | sample TergutEmb28metaG_3_FD_89872 | JGI IMG/M metagenome (GOLD analysis project Ga0123355, IMG submission 89872) | Embiratermes neotenicus P1 segment gut microbial communities from Petit-Saut dam, French Guiana - Emb289 P1 | ecosystem: Host-associated > Arthropoda: Insects > Digestive system > Gut ... | reverse complement strand
TCGGTGGTAAGTACCCCATTTCATATATTCATAGACATCTACACTAGGCCCGTAGTGATGATGGACATTTACCATCCAGCCTATACCTAATGGAGCGTTATATTTTTCATAAACATGCCGGGATTTTAGCAGCATCTCAGTCATTGGTTCTACTAATTTTGGATTGTTGCCAAAGGTAAGCACAGCCCACTCTTTCGTAAGCTGGACAGCCGTTAAACTTGGATTCCAAGCTAAGCGTCCAAAGGCATACAAATTTGCCTGGGCTAGCATATGACCTGTCCAATTGACATCATCACCAATGTTGGCAACAGCCGTAACAGCTTCAATCTCTTTGCCGATTAAATTTCTTGTATTTCGTTTATCTGTTACAGGATGTTCTAAAATTTCTTCCCACTGCACAGCTAAAGCATAGAGGTCTATTTGCTGCCCCGTATACTCTTGGGTGATTTGTAGTTCTATGCCTTGACGAGTTTTTGTCATGGCTCCAAGCAGCGGCGAGTTGGGCTCTCGCACCTGAAAATCCGTCGGGCCATGTTTGATCTGTAGCACCACATTATCATCCAATAAGCCATCTAAGGGATAAAAATAGTCATATGCTGCCTTAGGCCTATCTGTTTTTGTATCTCGCCAATCTTGGGTGCAATTGTATATAAAGCAGCGCCAGTATATTGTACCATTAAAAGGCAACAAGGCTTTTGCAATAACATTGGCTCCGTCTGATTGCGTACGCCCTATGGCAGAAGGTCCGCTTCTAAATTCAGAATCGGCCTTTATAAGAAACCCAGCTAAATCTGGTATGTAGCTGTATACTACGTCCGCTGTATCTTTCCACCAAGCTGCTACGTTTGCGTCTAGTGGGTCAGCGGTAGGAAGCCCTCCGAGTATAATCGGGCTTTCAAAATGAACGGCTATAATAAGCTTAATGCCAAAAGGACGAAAAATATCAGCCAAGCAAGCTAAGCCTGGAAGCATCTCTTTTGTAATAAGCTTGGCACTTTGACGTGTTACGTTAACATTATTTAAGCAAATCTGGTTGATCCCAATACTGGCAAGCAGCCGGGCATAATCTGTCATTCGCTTAGGATTATAGTCAATTTTTCCATCTTTAAAAAAAATTGATCGGCCACTATAACCTCGCTCTATGCTGCCGTCCATATTATCCCAATGATTTAAAACACGTTTAGAAACAGCCGGCTTATCTGCAAGCGATATGTTTGTTAAATCTTCTCCCTGACGCAGCTTAGATAAAAAATTATATACGCCATATAGTAATCCGATTTCGCTGCCACCATCTATACGAAGCGCTTTTAAAGACCCTGTCAGCATATACCCTTCCTGTGGAATGATTCTGAAATAGACAAGCTTATGGCATATTCACCTTTGTTATGTCCAAAAAGCTCAATAAGGCCTTTTTGACACTCGGTCAAAGCAAAAACATCCGGCCCGTTAAGCGTGTATCCTTGCAAAACCCTTGACGTAACCGGCTGAAGCCATGCACGATATCCATAATCGTTCATTATGAGGCACCTCTTTTCATCATTAATGAATAAAGTATAACCTTGACAGCTAATAACAAACATGGATATAGTAAGGAAAATTTGTACTTACTCTACATTAAAATTAAGGAGACAGCATAGATGAGCATGAATGACTTTGAAAACGCTATACCGGATATCGATTATTTTGTCTACCGCAATAATACGCCTGATTGGAGAATAAACCCCTCCAAAACAGATTTTATTGACATAACTTACATCCTTAGGGGGAATGCCGTATATATTATTGGCGAGCAAAAGATATTGGTAGGCGAAGGTGACCTTCTGTGTATTCCTGCCGGATCTTACCGTTCGGCAGCTAGTTCTGCCGTCAGTCTTTTTGAATGTTTTGCCGTAAATTTTAACATGTATGATACAGATAATCGCGGAATACCTATCCCTTTACCTTTGCTGACGCATATAGATATTGATACAGAACTTATCTCTCAATATAAGCGGTTAAACGAAAACTGGCTTAGACGCGGGCCAGGTTGGACGATGAGGGTACGAGCTCATTTTATGCTCATTTTGCAGCGATTATTGGAAATGGTATTGTATGATGTGGATACGTACCGTTTTGATTCTCGGGTTAAGGCGGCTATACGATATATGACAAATAACTATGCTGAAACCATTAGCATAGTTGATGTAGCAAAGGAAGTTCACTTAACGCCTAATTATCTGGGTATACTTTTTAAACGTGAGACACAAATTACTTTTCGTGATTATCTTAATATGATAAAGCTTAATCAGGCAGAAGAGATGTTAAAGACAGGTATGGGTAATATCACCGAAGTGGCACAAAAATGCGGATTTAATGATGTCTATTACTTTAGCCGCTTGTTTAAGAAACATAAAGGCGTTCCGCCTTCACATATGAAAGGATGATTCTGACAAAAGCGTTCAAATCCAGTAAAATCAAGTGTTTAGATAAAAGCTATCAAGTAATTTTACTTTAAACTGATGCATAACCCTTTAAGATAATCTCTCGCAATGCACACTCTACCCCAAACTTAGCATGATACCTGGTAAGCCCACCTTGCATATAGACAATAAACGGCTCTTTAAGAGGAGCATCGGCACTCAGTTCTATAGATGAACCCTGCACAAAAGCACCAGCTGCCATTACAACATTATGGCTATACCCTGGCATGGGTGCTGCTTCAGGGGTAACAAAGCTGTCCACAGGGGCAGCTTTTTGTATGCCTCGGCAAAATGCTAGCACGGCTTCCGCTGATCCTAACTTTATGGCTTGTACAATATCTGTACGTGTTTCGCTGGGGCTTGGAAGCACTGGGAACCCCAACTTTTCAAATACAGATGCTGCCAATACTGCGCCGCGAACACTTGCCTCTACCACTTGCGGAGCTAAAAAAAGCCCCTGCATTAGTACTCCTGTAAGCCCTAAGCTTGGCCCAACTTCTAAGCCCAGACCAGGTGCAGTTAAACGGCTTGCGGCAGCTTCTATGTACTTTTTGCCGCCTACAACATAACCCCCTACAGGGGCAAGACCCCCACCGGGATTTTTTATTAACGAACCAACAGCCATATCTGCCCCTGCTTCGATCGGCTCTAAGCGCTCTACAAACTCGCCATAGCAGTTATCTACCATGATAATTGTATCCGGAGAGGCTTTTTTTATGAAGGCAATAAGCTCTGCAATCTGCGCAATAGTGTAAGAAGGCCGCCAAGCATAGCCCTTGGAACGCTGTATTGCTGCTATTTTTGGCTTTTCAAAAAGGGCTCGGCCAATTTCTTCGTAGTCAAATTCTACCTGCTTGTATGTTACGCCGTAATCCTGTAAAGAGCCTTCGGTTGGCTTAATGCCTATAACAGAATGCAAGGTATCATAAGGCGCACCAGTAACCGAAAGCAAGGTATCGCCCGGACGCAGATTGCCAAAAAGCGCAAGTGCCAGTGCATGAGTACCTGAAACCACTTGCGCCCTAACCAAGGCTGCTTCGGCTTTAAAAATTGTTGCATACACATCTTCTAGTGCATCGCGACCAAGATCATTGTAGCCGTAGCCATTTGTCGCCGCAAAATGAGCCTCGCTAATTCGGTTTTCTTGCATAGCTCGTAGTACTTTTAGCTGGTTAAACTCTGCAATACCTTCTGCTTCTGCCAGTTGGCCGAATAAGCTCGCTAACTGCTCGTTAATAAATCTTGTGATATCATCCATTTGTATTTTCCTCAGCTTTTTCATAAGCATCAAATAGTTCGCTTAAGGACTTTTGCGGAGCTATCGTAGAAACAGCATGTTTGTATATCATCTGGTGCTTGCCTTCTGCTTCTACTAAAATCACGTAATTGTCAAATCCCTTTACGATTCCTCTAATTTGAAAGCCATTGGTTAAATACACCGTTACAGACATATTCTCTTTTCTCACTTGGTTAAGTACCATATCCTGATAACTTTTCGCCATTTTTATTTCATCCTCCTTCGTCGGTGCTGCGGTTTGTATGAAAATCCCCTACACGGATATTTCATACTTAATCCTCCTTGCTGCTTCTTTAGGGCTGTATTCGTCCATAGATAGCCATGTACCTTTTAATTGGTGCCTAAACCACGTTAATTGCTGCTTGGCGTAGCGTCGGCTTCCTTGTTGGATTGCTTCTATTGCCTCTTTTAAGCTTTGCCGTCCACTGAGATACGGCAGCATTTCTTTATATCCTAAGGCCTGCATGGCAGTGCCATGTTTTTCTAATTTTAATAGTGCTTTCACTTCTTCCACTAATCCTTGTTTTATCATAAGCTCTACTCGGTGGTTTATTGCCTCGTATAATAGAGCGCGGTCGCGGTGTAATACGTAAAAAGACGCATCATACAAAGGTCTTTTTTCAGGCTTGTGATCAGAAAACCTACTGCCATTTACTTCGTAATAGGCTAGGGCTCTGGCAACTCGCTTTATGTTATTGGGATGTATCGCCTCGGCAGATTTTGGGTCTATTTTTTTTAATCGTTCGTAGATATCTGGTTGTTTCATAAGCTCGATTCGATATTGTATATCATCCGTGCTATCAGGAGACAAGACATCTTCATAAACTACAGAGTTGATGTAAAAGCCTGTACCTCCGGCTAAAATTGGCAGCTTGCCTCTCTTATGAATGTCGCCTATAGCTGCGCTTGCCATTTGCCGAAAAGTGGCTGCTGAAAAATCCTCGGTTGGCTCTGCTACATCTATCATATGATGAGGGATGCCCTCTCGTTCTTCCATACTTGGCTTGGCTGTACCAATATCCATGCCACGGTATATTTGCATAGAATCCGCTGAAACCACCTCGCCATTTGCAAGTTTTGCCAAAGCAACTGCTGTAGGAGTTTTACCGCAGGCTGTAGGGCCTGTAATTATTATGAGAGGCTTCATGTCCGCTTAAACATCCGTTCTATTTCTTGCTTGCTTAATTTGACAATTGTTGGCCTACCGTGAGGGCAATGGTACGGGTCGTCCAATGCAAGCATACGCTTAATAAGTTCTCTGGCTTCTAAATTTGACAGATTTTCTTTACCCTTTACCGCCGATTTACATGCAGACATAATCAACCTCTCTTTTACCATAGCCGCAGGAGTGCTTTCGCCTCTTTGTTCCAGTCTAGCCAAAATTTCGGTAAAAGATGCAGCGCTGTCTATTATAGAAGGTAGAGCTGTTAATTTTAGCTCGTCGTCTGAAATTTCAAACTCAAAGCCAAAGCCGTAAAACATATTTTGATGCGCTTTGGCAGCTTCAACTTCTTTCGGGCTTAATTGCAGTAGCTGTGGCTCTAGTAGAGTTTGTGCTACCGGGGCTTCGTTTTCTAATTTTTCACATAAGTCCTCGTAGATTACTCGCTCGTGGGCGGCATGTTGGTCTATTAGAAATAAGTCTGACTCTCGCACTGCTATCCAATACGTGCTAAATACCTGCGCTATTATTGTAAATTCTTCGCGAGGTGGTGGCTTAGGGATATCGTCATCTCTCTCAGCAAAACTTAAGCTTGGTTTGGGGCCGGGCCGAAACACTTTTTCAAACTGCTTGATCTCTTCTCGCGTATCAAATAGAGATGGAATTTCTACTGTCTCAGTTGGAGGCTGTATAGGTCTCCGTACAGTAGGCTTTGGCTTAATTTCTGGTATCAGCTCGCTTTTAGAAAGCGCTTTTTCAATTGCCTCTCTTGCTCGGCTGTAAACATCCTGCTCGTCGGCAAAACGTACCTCCATTTTAGCCGGGTGAACATTTACATCCACCTGACCTGCCGGTACTTGCAGATGCAGCACAAACAGAGGGAATTTTCCAACCATCAAACGGGATTTATACGCATCCTCTACAGCATTTTGCAAAAGTTGGCTTTTTATGTAGCGTCCATTAATGAAGAAATTTTCTGCACTACGGCTGCCTCGGGCAACTTGCGGCCTGCCAATATAACCAGACACAAAGCCATCATCCTCTACGGCAATAAGTCCTTTGGCAGCCTCCATGCCATATATGTGATAAATCGCAGTTTTTAAGTCTCCGTTGCCGTTGGTTACTATCAAAGATTGCCCATTAGAGATATATCTAAATGCCAAGTTTGGGTATCCCAGTGCTAGGCGTTGCATTAAATCAGTCACATAACTGGCCTCGGCAGATGGCTTTTTCAAAAATTTTAACCTTGCAGGGGTATTATAAAAAAGATTAGAAACGTTGATAGTTGTGCCTTCTGCACAGCCAAGCTCCTGACGCGCAACAGCTGTACCTCCGTGAAGCTCTATTCTACATCCCATCAATGCGCCCGCGGTTTTGGTAATCATCTCCATATGAGAAACTGAGGAGATACTGGCAAGTGCTTCTCCTCTAAAGCCCAAGGTGGCAATATCATCAAGATCGCTAATATCAACAATTTTGCTGGTTGCATGTTGAGCAAAGGCTAGATCTACTTGATCTGCTGGTATTCCGCTGCCGTTATCTGTTATGCGGATAAGCTCTAGGCCGCCTTCTTTGATTTCTACGGTTAGGGCAGTTGCTCCTGCGTCGATGGAGTTTTCTGTTAGCTCTTTGACGACGGAAAGAGGGCGTTCTACTACTTCGCCTGCGGCTATTTTGTTTATGAGTTGTTTGTCTAGTTGTTTTATCATGGGTTACTCCTGCTTCGTTTTTTAACTACACATCACGGTGTTGTCACTAATGATAAAAGCGCTCAAATCCTCTGTTAATCTAGTCCCTGCGGATATTTGAATCAATAACAATACACCCTTCAGAGCAATATACTCCCCAGCAACCACACGGGTTTTCAACGGCATTATCTGGATTCCAAACCATATACCAAACTATTTCTTCAAGGTCTACCGTATAACATTCATAGCTTATGGCATTGTCAATACGGCTGTTAGTCAAGCTATGACCAATAACGTCTCCGGCAGAATTTGCAATTTCTAGCACAAGATATATGGGATTATTAAAAACACATGAAAAAAGCAAATTTTCTGCTTCATCAACAGAATCCCAAATTGCTAAAGATAGTACACTATCTATGTCCCCCATATGTTTTACGCTAACATCATAAATTTCATCAGGTGTTACATGATCGGGTATTTTGACAATTGCACCTTCGACAAAAACGCTATCTGCACCCAATGTTAGGGACATGACTTGCTTGTTCTGATATGCGTACGGCCATGTATTAACTTCAGTATGCTCGCTATTTAAATATTCAACTGGGGGATATCTATCTTCAATTGCATATGGGGCATATTCAATAGTTTGAATATCTTCGTTAACAGATGCTAAATGCTCAGCGTTATCAGCACATCCTAGTAAAAAGATAACCAATACCGCGGCAAAAGCTGTACAACAGAAAATTGTCTTGATTTTTTTCACGCTATACCTCCGTACTATTTATCAAAAGCGTTCAACTTCACTAATTTAGTCAATCGTCTAAAACCTTAGCTATGCCACAACATTTGAATACTGAACTATAGCAACCTCTGTCAACGAACCCTTAAGCATATTAATAATTTGCTCAATTCGCTCCCCTACATCAAGACTATAGGCAACTTCCCCACATTGTGTACATGTATGACAAGGGACGTTTTTTATAACTGTAATACATGAATCTAAATCTGCAAAATGTGTAGTATTATTAGCTTCCATGCTGCCTTTGCAAAAAAAACAAGTCATTTATAATCTCACCCTTCTTGTTTTATAATCACTTTCCCATATGTTAGAATCAGGATAGTATGTAGTAACAAACCAGATGACATCATCACCCATCCCGACAACTATATGCAAAGGCTTACCATCATTTGTATAGCCCAATATCAACGCACTCGGATGTGGATAGTCGTCTGGGTATTGTTCTATTACCTTGCCAGAAGCTATGCCAGCTTTAACCTGAGAAAGCGTTACCCCACGTTTAATTAACATATCCAAAAAATGTTCAGATAAAACCACAGCTTTTTTGTTATACAAAAGCTGGATGATGTCTATATCCAATATTTTACTCACCTTTTCTTAAATAGATGATTCCGCCAAAAGCGTTTAAACCCGCTATCTATCCAACCCCTAGTGAAATTTAATTTAGCAATTGCTGCTCATAATCCTCTTCACTAAAGAAAACAGCCTGGGGCGGTTCTATATCCGTAGTATTAATAAAGCTGTTCGCCCGCTCCAAAGATTCTAACACCTTCCTAGCCCGGCGTACTACCACCTGGGGAAGCCCCGCCAATCTGGCCACCTGTATACCATAACTGCGATCTGCTCCGCCGCGCATCAGTTTACGCAAGAAAGTAACATCCTCGCCTTCGCCATCTCCTAAAGTAAATGAGTAATTTTTTACACCATTTATACGCTCTTCCATCACAGTAAGCTCGTGATAATGGGTTGCAAATAGGGTTTTTGATCCTATAATCTCTTCACTTGCGATATACTCTAACACTGCCCATGCAATGGATAATCCGTCAAATGTACTGGTGCCGCGCCCGATTTCATCCATCACAATAAGGCTGCGGCGGGTAGCGTTATGTAAGATATTCGCAACTTCCGTCATCTCTACCATAAATGTACTTTGCCCACCGGCAAGGTCATCCGATGCCCCTATTCTTGTGAAAATACGGTCTACTATGCCTATAACAGCCTCTTCCGCTGGAACAAAACTACCTATCTGCGCCATCAGGGTAATCAAGGCCACCTGTCTCATGTAGGTAGATTTACCCGCCATATTAGGCCCTGTGATTAATGCCATCCGGCGACTGCTATTATCTAAATTGGTATCGTTAGGCACAAATGTGCCCATCTGCTCTATGACAGGATGCCGTCCGGCTTGGATAGAGATGATTTCGCCATCGTTTACATTTGGCTTACAGTAGCGGTTTCTGTCAGCTACCTCTGCTAGAGATTGAAGCGCATCTAATGCGGCAATCATACTGGCTGTAAATTGTACTCGCTCCATGTTTTTGAGAATTTCCTGCCGCAAGCCTTCAAATAGGGTATATTCTAAATCTACACGCTTTTCGTCTGCTTGCAGGATGTTTTCAGCAAGTTTATCTAACTCTGGAGTTGTAAATCGCTCGCTATTGGCTAAGGTTTGCTTACGAATATAACTTTCTGGCACTGCATCAAAATTTGAGCGAGTGACCTCTATAAAATAGCCAAACACACGATTATAACGCACTTTAAGATTTTTTATGCCTGTGACTTCCCGCTCTCTGGCCTCTAGTTCTGAAAGCCATTGATCACCATTTTCTTTTACACTTAAAAGTTCATCCAGTTTGGCATCATAGCCAGCCTTAATAAGCCCTCCCTCGCGTACAGAGAACGGAGGCTCTTCTGCCAAGGCTTGCGCTAACAAATTATATATGTCTGCTAAGTCATCAAAACTACGATGCATAGCAGCGTTGACTCGCGCAACTGTACCCTGCAATTTTTCCTTTACATACGGCAAATGCATTAGTGAAGAACGCAAAGCCGCCATATCCCGCCCATTGGCGTTAGAGCCAACTAACCTAGCCATTAGACGTTCCATATCTCTTACTTCTTTAAGTACATCTCTAAGCTCTGCCCTTGCAAAGGATTCATTCACCCATTCTTCAACAGAATCTAATCGGTCATTAATTTTTTTGATGTCATACAACGGCAACTCCACCCAAGACCTCAAAAGGCGTAAACCCATAGCCGTACACGTATAATCAATTACCCCAAGCAATGTATGTTTTTTATTCGCTTTACGCCAAGGCCGCAAAGGGGATGTTAGCTCTAAATTTTGACGAGTATTTTTATCTAAAGCCAAAAAGCCCCCAGCACTATAAGGCTTTATAGCAGTTATTTGAGAAAGCGCGCCTTTTTGTGTATCACGCAAATAATTAAGCAGTGCTCCTGCTGCTCTAACTTCTACAGCATCTTCTTTTAGGCCAAAACCCTCCAGGTGCATAGTTTTAAAATGCTCTGTTAAAGATTTGTGTGCGAAATCTTTACTAAATGCCCAAGCAGGCAATCTGATTGGCTTTAAAGAAAAAGCTTCTTCTATCAGTTTGGCACCCTCAAAATCTTCATTAATTAAAACTTCAGCAGGATAATACCTAGCCATTTCGTCTATGGCTTTTTGAACACTATCCAATTGAAAATATGTAGCCGTAAATTGTCCAGTAGAGATATCTGCCGCCGCCAGCGCACAGCCCTTTTTCTGCATATACAGGCACAAAATATAATTGTTTTTGCCATCCTCAAGCATTTGGATATCTGTTATCGTGCCCGGTGTTACAACACGCACAACTTCACGTTTAACGGGGCCTTTGTTTCCTGGTTGGGGCGATTCCATTTGCTCGCAAATTGCTACACGATAGCCTTTTTCTACCAGCTGGGCAATATAGCCATCCGCTGCATGATAAGGTACACCGCACATCGGCGCACGTTCAGCCTCGCCATAGTTGCGACCGGTTAAGGCTATATCCAACTCTCTAGATGCCGTGATGGCATCTTCAAAAAACATTTCGTAAAAATCCCCCAGCCTAAACAGCAGTATGTCATTTGGATGGTCTTTTTTTATTTCTAGATACTGAGTCATCATTGCTGTCATATTTTTTCTCCCGCTATATAAAATGTTTTGCAACTTGTAATATTAACATCAACTATATCCCCAAGGTTTAGCTTCGTTGAAGAAGTAAAATGTGTAAGTACATTACTATCTGTGCGGCCTGTATAAATATCAGTCTCATCGCTGTCTACCATCACTTTTACAATTTGTCCGATGTATGCTTTATTATGTGCCAGTTGTATGGGGTTTAAAAAGGCCAGCAGCCTTTCAAATCGATTTTGTACCACTTTCTTTGATAATTCACCTTCAAAACTCGCTGCTGGTGTTCCCTCTCTTTGTGAATACTGGAAAGTAAACGCTCCTGCAAATTCTGCTTTCTTTACAGCCTCTAAGGTGTTTTCAAAATCTTCCTCTGTCTCCCCGGGGAAGCCTACAATAATATCGGTAGTGATAGCAATACCCGGGATAGCCTTGCGCAAATATCCAATTAATTGCAAGTATTCTTTTTGAGTATAGTTGCGGTTCATCATTTCTAAGACTCGGGTAGAGCCCGATTGTATTGGCAGGTGTATATGCTTGCAAACCTTCTCGTAATCCCGTATAGCATTGACCAAAGATGCCGATAAATCTTTTGGATGCGAGGTCATAAAACGAATACGCTCAACCCCTGACACAGCATTTATCTTTCTTAGCAGCTTGTCAAATCCATAAGCATAAGAATTTACATTTTGCCCAAGCAGCAAAATTTCTTTTACACCATCGGCAACCAAAGCTTCTATCTCCATCATAACTTCATCTATCGGGCGGCTTTTTTCCCGTCCTCTTACATAGGGCACTATACAATAAGAGCAAAAGTTATCACAGCCATACATTACCGTCACTCCGGCTTTATGAGGTGAAAATCTGCTAGTTTGCCCGTCATATTCTTCTGATGAAGTTTCGCTATGTTCTTGCAATATCTCGTACACTTTGGATCCGGTGTTTAGATGTTCCAGCAATAATTTGGGAAAGTGGTGTTTGTTAAAAGTACCAAAAACCACATCTACATGCTTATGACTACGCTTTAACTCATCTATAACCTCTGCGCGTTGGGGCATACAGCCGCAGACTACAATCACTTTTTTTGGCTGAGCCTTTTTGTAAGTTTTTAGACGGCCAAGCCTGCCAAAAACCTTTTCTTCGGCTTTGCCTCGTACGCAACATGTATTATATAAAATCAAATCGGCTGCATCCTCGCTGGGGGATTCTACATATCCCATAGCTTGAAGTAGTCCAAATAGTTTTTCAGATTCTCTGTCATTCATTTGACAGCCAAATGTTTGTATAAACATGCTGGGAAAACGCCCATGTTCTGTAAAAAAAGCGTCGCTTAGCCCATGTATTTTTTGAATATGATTCAACATAGCTTGTATCACCTTTCCTTAACAGGTATAATTATATCATAGGAAACTTTCCTATGAAAGTATGCAGTGATAAATGACATGTGTTATACTGAATGTAAGCGATGATTTTGCCAAAAGCGGTTTGTTGATCCTTTGGGTAAAAGCGCTCAAAGCTAGTAAAAACAAGGAGTTGACTCAAATGCAAACCACCCAAAAAACAATCTACATCGCAGATGACGAAAAAGATATCCGCGAAGCTATAAAAACCTTCCTAGAAAGCGCAGGTTACACAGTTCACGATTTTGAAAATGGCGACAGCCTGCTAAAAGCATTCCATGAAAAACCAGCCGATTTGGTCATCTTAGATGTAATGATGCCTGGCTCTAATGGTTTTACCTGCTGCCGAGAGCTTCGTGAACACAGCCACGTACCCATCTTTATGCTCACCGCCCGGGATAGCGATTTAGATTATCAAACAGGCCTAGATTTAGGCTGCGACGGCTTTTTTACTAAACCAGTCAGCCCCATGTCCCTAGTCATGCGTGTTAAAGCCCTATTTCGCCGCATTGCCTACGAATGGGAGGCGGCCAGAAAAGAGTACGAGCGCATATGAAGCTATTTAAATCAAACAACTTGCGAGGTAGCATACTAACAGCTTTTTCTACCTTGCTTTTTTTATCCTTTGCCTTGGTCGGCGGGGCTTTTAATTTGGCAATAGACATATACATCCGCACCAGTGCTATTTCTGTTTTAGACGAAGCAAGAACTGGACATTATAATTTAATTGACGAGCCATTAATGAACCGACTTTTAGGGAATCCGCGTAACTATTTACTACCAGGTACCAGGTTTTTTCTTATAGATGAAGATTATAGGCCGCTTAGCCCCTCAACTTCTGCCCAGGATATTTCTATTTTAATTAGGCAGGACACTTTAAATCTCTCCGAAATACGAAATTTGCGTTTGCGTACTGCTGATCAGCGCACTTATTATATATCATCGGCAACTGCCCATGGCGATCGTTACACAATTTTTTATGTAGACGTTACCCATCTGCAACGCTTTACAAGAATAATCAACTCTCTGCTTATCTCCCTAGCTGGGTTCATTTGGTTGGTAGCCATTATCATCACTGGTTTTTTGGCGGGCTCTTTAGCGCGTCCGCTTTACATGCTACGCGATTTTGCTAAGCGTATTGGCCAAGGCGATTTTACGCCAAATCCCATATCCTTTACAGGGGTGGAGTTTGAAGCCCTAAACCAAAGTCTTAACCACACTGCCAAACAGCTTGCTAAATATGATAACGATCAAAAAACCTTTTTTCAAAATGCATCTCACGAGTTACGTACCCCGCTGATGACTATAAAAAGCTACGCCGAGGGCATAAAATACGGAATTATGGAATCTGATAAAGCCAGCCAAACGATACTAGATGCAACAGAACGTCTATCCGGGATGGTAAACGATGTCCTTTACATTTCCAGAATAGACAGCATCACTACCCCCGCCACGGAAAGTACAGACCTACGTCTACTGATACAGGAACATATAAACAGTCACATCCCCTTAGCAGAAAGTAAAGGGATTAATATTACCTTCACGCACACAAATAAGGCCATTATAATAAACTGCGCCAGTTCATATATTGGCCGAGTCTTAGACAATTTAATATCAAATGCAATGCGCTACGCTGTCACAAATATCGTAATCGATTGCATTGAAGCCGACCACCATGTAACAATTCAAATAACAGATGATGGCCCAGGTTTTGAGGCTGATATTTTGCCACACGTGTTTGAGCGATTTTATAAAGGTAAAAACGGCCTTACAGGCATAGGCCTTTCTGTGGTGCGTTCAATCGTGGAGCAACACAAAGGTAGTGCGGTGGCTGAAAATTTAGAAACTGGTGCTAGGCTTACAATACAAATTCCAAATAACTTGTAAAAGAGGTGCGAAGATGCTTGATCTAAAACAAGTACAAAAACGTATTTACCAAAACAAAATAAAAAAAGGCTTCAATGTTACCGATGTATACAAGGAGTTTTGTTATACATACGGCGAACTCACTGAAGCCTGTGAAGCATATATGAAAAAGCAAGATGATGTCGGCGAAGAATTAGCCGATGTTGCAATATATCTTTTGGGCCTTGCAGAGATTCTCGGTGTTGATTTGGAATCTGAAATATTGCGCAAGATGGATAAAAACGAGAAACGCCAATATGTACAAAAAGATGGGGTTAACCGGAGGGTTGAGGAATAATATAACCCTAGTACCCTACCCTCACCCCATTTACTAAGCCCTCTTGGCGAGCATTTCTAATAACCGTGTCCCCGATATTTAAGCCAGATTCTACCACAACCTCTGTTCTAAGCCTAGCACCTAGTACAACTGGCGTTGCTACGGCTACTCCGTTTTCTACCACGTATGCCATGTATTGATCCTCTTCTTCAAAAACTGCCGTCGTGGGTATAGATATTCTATCTTCGGCAGAATATGTGACAAATCGCACATCAACATCAAAACTGCTTCTAAAGGAATCACTCAAATCATCTGGCTTAATCAATACTCTTACTCTGCGTTCTTCTACCCCTAAAATGGATACCATTGCTTCGGCTCCACTATCTATAGAATATATGGTGCCAGAGTAAAAGGCATCGCCACCTTGGCGTATAAAGGTTAAATCCACAATATCTCCTACTGATACATCGCTGATATTTGCAGTAGAAACAAATACTTCTACCAAGTTGTCTGTCTCTGTTCTAATTTCTGCAACAGGCATAGCAGGGTTTAATACATTGGTATAATTTGCATGTAGATTAACGATTGTGCCTGAAACTGGGCTAGTGATGATACTGTTATTTGCCCTTCGCTCCAAATTTTCGATGGCAAGGTTATTGCTTTCTATCAGTGTATTAAAATGTCGTTGCATAGGCTCTGTACTTAACTGAGATAGCGAATGATCTATCCCGCTAATTTGCGCAGAAATAGTGCGTCTTATGGCCGCAAAATGCTCTGATTGATTTACCACATTTGCCCCGCTATTCATAATTTCAAGCGTTTGCTCGTTTGTTGCAAGTGCTGTTCTTTGGCCTTCTAAAGCTTGTTCTGAGGCCTCAAACTCTACTGATGTAATGACTCCTGCGTTTAAAAGTGTACGTGCTGTTTCAAAGTCGTTTTGCGCATTTTGCACATTAACGCGGCTTTGCTCAATGATGATATTTTGTAATCTCAAATTTTCTTCGTTTACACGCTGCTGGTCTGCTTCTGTCGCCTGGGACATACGCTCTTGTGCATCAATTGCACCAAGCTCACTTTGCAGTACACTTCTGTTAGACGCATGATTGGCCCTCACCTGAGATTCTTCTACAGATAAATTATCAATTTGTGCATGAATTGACATATTGCTTACTCTGATTTGCTCTATTTCGTGAAGGATATCGCTGGCATCAACAATGGCTAGCACATCTCCCTCTTGTACAAACTGGCCTTCCGACACATGTACAGAGATAATTTCTCCGCCAATCAAAGAAAACACGTCTACACGCCTATCTTCCTGCACATGGCCTAACTCGGTAAAATAAGCTTCTGCGTGAGATGTTTCAACAACTATCGTATCTACAGCCAATGGTTGCATCATATTTATGACTATTGCGATAGCTACTATTATTGCGGTCATTCCCAGTAAAACATATTTAACAATCTTTTTCATATTCATAGCTCCCTTATATTATGCTTACCATTCAACCTCTTCTGGCTGTATTGGATTTTTATTTTCGATGACTTTGTCTAACAGGCCATCTTTTATGTAAAAAACTCTATCTGCCATGGCTCCCATTGCGGCATTATGGGTAATGATAGCGATGGTTTTTTTATATGCCACATTAAAATCCTTAAGCAGTCTAACGACTTCTACACCGGTAGTAGAATCTAATGCGCCTGTTGGCTCGTCACATAGCAGTATACTTGGATTTTTTGCAATAGCCCTGGCGATGGCAATACGTTGTTGCTGCCCTCCAGACATTTGTGCTGGAAAATGCCCTGCGTGCTCTGTCATGCCAATTTTGTCAAGCAACTCGTCTATATCTAAAGGATCATTTGAGAGATTAGCCGCAAGCTCTATATTTTCTCTTGCAGTTAAGTTTTGAAGCAAATTATAAAACTGAAATACAAAACCAATGGCAGTGCTGCGATATGTAGTTAAGGCCTTGTCTGAAGCCGCACTTATATTTTTGTTGTCGTATATAATTTCGCCTTCTGTCGGGCTATCTATGCCGCCAATCATGTTAAGCATAGTGCTTTTGCCCGATCCACTTGGCCCAAGTATGACTATAAATTCTCCTTCATAAAAGCTGCAGGAGATTCCGCGCAAGACGGGGATTGTAACTTCACCTACCTTATATTCTTTATGTAAGTTATTCACTGTTAGGATTTCCTTCATCACACACTATCTCTCCTTCAACACATCCACTAAATTAAACTTTTTTATTTGCCTGCCTGTTAAAAAGCATGATACTGCAACCGCTGGCGCAACCCAGGCAAAGGTAAGCATAGTAAACGCAAACGTTACGCTTGGGTTTAGTATCGAATGCTCAAAACTAAACAGGGGCCCCATTGCAGGTATAAGCCAAAAAGAAAACCCTGTGCCAACAAGGCTGCCAGCAATCAGCATTAACACATATTCAAAAGTATTGATTTCTGTAACTGCCGGAGCTTGAAAACCTAACACGCGCAAAGTTGCGTATTCTCGCTGCTTTTCCCCAAGCGATATGCTTGATATATTGTAAATGACGGCAAAACACAGAAGAATTGACACAAAATTTATAATGTTAAATATACCGACATTCATATCTGCATTAATTCTGGCAAAGGCATGGGCACGCTCGTTGTCGTTAAGTGCTGAAATATTACCTGCATCGGCCAATTGATCAAATATAATGGGCAAGTAGCCTTCTTCGACATTGATCATAATCATATTAGATATTATCGTATTGCCAAACAGCTTACTTAGCTCAGTTATCTCCATATATGCGCCTGCACCTGCTATGGCCTCTACGAATTGAGTAATTTCTACATAAGCATTTGTACGGAAATTGGGATGCGAAACAGATACACTTTGCCCAATACTTAGCCCCAGTTCGTCTGCAAAAAATCGGCTTAATATTAGGCCTCCGCCACCTGTACGAAGCTGACTGCCATCATTGTCAAATATATTAAAAAGTGTTGCGTCTGCATCAATCCCGTTGATTACCAACGTTCGTGTGATGCCATTGTTTTCAAGTTCAACGGGTATAGTCAAAACAGCCTCTACCTCTAACACACCCTGCATTTGACCTATATCCCTAACCAGCACATCACGCGATTCAAAACTATTTAGAATAATTGTGCCGTCACTAATTTGCAGGTCAAAAAACAAATGGTCAGTTGTATCTGATATAAGGGCACCCATTGTGAAAAAAGTATTCATTGAAACAAATATAGTGGCAATACTTACTACAGTGATAAGCACCCTTTTTTTGTTACGCTGCATAGAACGAATGGCTAATTTACCACCTGTGTCTAAAAGTATCCGAGAAAATAATCCGTTAAATTTACTGCCAGCACTTCCGCCACTTGGCGGTGCTTCACGCATAGCTTCTGCCGGTTGTATACTTAATGCCGATTTTGCACCTATAATTACGCCAAACAAGCCGGATGCAAGGGCAATAATAAACCCGATAATAACAATTGATGAATCCAATGCAAATGGCAACCATGGCAAATCAAAAGCGTCCATAAGGGTGTAAAAAGTCTCACCAACAAACCATGCAAAAACAATGGAAAGCACAAAACTAATAATTGCTGCCAAAATACCCTGAAGTAAATATCCGCTTATTATGTATCTGTCCGAAAAGCCTAATGCTTTCAACGTCCCTATTTCTGTCCGCTCCATGGTTATAATTCGCCTTAAAGTGATATACAGCATGCCCACCGCAATACTCAGCAAAAGAATTGGAAAAAACGTACCCATCATTGAGAACGTAGTGCTTTGAGCAATAAGATTCATATAGCTCATGCTATTTTCTCTAGGGATAAGGTTAATTATTCCATAGCGGTCCATTGCAGTAATTAGATAGGGTTCCACATCTTCAAACGTAGCCGACTCATCCAGTGTTAAACGGATATTGTTAACGACACCCGGCATAGCAGCATTAGTTTCTACAACACTTGATTGCACAAAACCAACGGTGTTTAAACTCTCATCTACAACCCCGCCTCTAACAGCCGGAACAAATAAAAACTCTGGATGAAGCACTGTTCCCCGTACCGTAAAGTTTTCGTAACGGCCATTAAGCAATAATCTTATGGTGTCGCCTATATTTAATCCATGTGCGTCAAAAAAATCACTGCTTAATAAAATATCGTTGCTTGTGCTTATCGGCTCTCCTATAATGGTGAATTGATTGATTGTTGCAGGACGACTTTCATCTACCCCTACAAGTAATACGCCAATTATGTCATCTACACCATCTAAACGTGCATTTGTTACGTCTCTTAAATCCCCATTAGCTTCGGCTATGCCTTCTATCCTTGTTAAACGGTCTACAGAGCCATGAGGCATAGCCCTGACAGTTGCAAAAACACCGGCAAAATTAGTGTCTACATGGTACTGTCTGACCGATTCCATAAAAAGCAAATATCCGCTATAAAAGCCCAGAAACATACCCAGGCCAACAATCAATACAAAAATGCCAGAAAAATAAGATTTTTTGTTTCGCCAAATAGAGCGTAAACTTCTGTTAAAACTAATTTTGTCCATTGCATCACATTCCCTAAAAATAATTTGTGCCAACATTAGTTACGGACGAAGTTGTCATTTGTCTGTAACAAAAAACACCAACACTTTTTTGCATTGATAATTGATTGTAGTATGGCACAATATTTTAAGGTATAGTAGTGACAATTGTCATTACAAAAAAATGTGATATTGCTGTTTTGAAAACAAGCGATGATTTGGTTAAAAGCGTTTAACGCTTGTAATAATCACAACAAAAGATGATTGTAAAATAAAAAAGACCTCCGTGAGGGGTCGGTTCGTGCTGAAGCCTCATTCTTTTATTGAGAGGAGGTGAAAACATGGATATCATTTTATCTTTATTACAACACGCGATAATTGCTTTTGTCAAAGTATTTGCTAAAGCAGCAGCCTATTACATAATAAAACGCGTAAAAGATAAAACCGCCCTCACAGCGAATAAGGACGGTTCCAACACTACAAATTAAGACTTCTTAGTGAACCGACCCCGCGCAACACGGAGGTCAATTCTTGATATCATCTTATCTAGGTTTATTATACCCAAAACACATTAAAATGTAAATACTTCGTTGATAATTTTGACATAAGCGCTCAAACCTGCATTATTATGCGGGTTCGTAGACTTTAAAACCAATACGCACATAAACCCCAACCAGCACTACCATCCCCACAGTAAAAAGCACAATAATATAAGGTAGTGCCGCAAGTTGTTCAAAAGCAAAACCGTATACAAACTGACCAATAGCAATTGCCAAAAACGGCAAAGCCATCGCTAGGGACATAATCTTTCCTGTAAGTTCTGTAGGTGTCTCTGTTTGAATAAGAGTGACTACTTGAACATTAGCCGCAGTAATAAAGGCCATGGCAAAGGTACAGGCTGCTGTTATAATAACAAATGTCACAAAATATGGAGCGTTAAACAAAAATGCTAAACCTATAGGAATCATTACAAGCCCAGATAGCATGATAGGCAAATAGGTATTGGTAATTTTTAATTTGCTGCCAAGTATGCCAACGGCAATGCCGCCTACTACTCCACCAGACATCATAAAACTTTGGCTAATCCCAACAAATTCCATTCCCATCTCTAAGTTTTGTGTAAGCAAAACAGGGATACCAACCATCATCATAGGTAATAGCGTTACAGAAAGCATAAAGGCCACAACTACACATTTTAAGATAATAGATTTCTCTTTCATAAAACTAAACGACTGCGATAAATCTCCTTTTACTATTTTAACAATGCCGCCGGTACTGTCTTGGGGCGTAAACGGAACACGTATAAATAAATCCATAACCGCAGTAATCGCAAAACAAATAGCACTAACCACCAATATAGGTAACAAACCAAACTCAGCAAACAACAAGCCAGCAATGGCCATCCCAGCCATCCCGGATAATGAGTTTATTAAATTTACAACTGCATTGGCAGACACAAGCTTTTCGCCATTGATTAATAACGGTACGCTAGAACTTACTGCAGGCATATAAACCCCTTGGATTGCATTTAATGCCATCAGCTTTACAATAACAATAGGCAATATAGCTACCACAAATCCGCTTGCCGCAATATACGCCAATATAAGTACTGTTGTAGCTGCATCAAGCCAAAACATCACACGCTGTTTTCTAAAACGATCTGCTATCATACCGCCTATTGGCGACATGATAAGTAGTGGGATATTTGTTAGTCCAAGTACTATGCCAAATAATGCTGCAGAGCCGCTAATGTACAATATATACAACGGCAATGCGAAACTTAGTATCATATTTCCGAATATAGAAATAATTTGCCCTGTCACTAGTAAAGCAAAATCTCTGTTCCAAAGTTTAGTTGTTTCCATTTTTCACCTCATATAATTTTTCTGTAAATTCGATGCTTTTCTCAATTAACTCATCGGTTAGAATGTCTACCCCTGACACACTCATCAAATATTGCAAGTATTTAAGACGCTTGCGTAATGTGGGCATATCGCACTCAAATATCATTGGGTCACACCATGTATTAAGCAACAACAAAACAACTTCTGCACATTCGTCAGGGTATTTTGTTGTAAGGCTGCCATCTTCTATGCCCTCGCGTATAATATCAGCAATCAAAGGGGCAGATATATTTACGCTAAATCTCGCCATTTCTATAATTACTCTGGGCTCTTGAATTTGAGGCATCAATATTTTTGCAACGATATTTTCATTTACCGATAAGCTTGCACTAAATATCTTTTGTAATTTCTCTTTTCCTGATAAATTTTGTAATTCATTTGATATCATGTTTTTGAACATGTCCAACTGCTCGTCTGTCATTCTTTTTACGACTGCTTCAAAAATTTCCTCTTTAGATCTAAAGTGATGAAATATCGCTCCTTTTGACATGCCAAGCCCGTTTACGATGTCCTGCATACTAGTTTTGTCGTAGCCCTTTGTTAAAAACAATTCGCCAGAGATAGCTAGTATTTTTTCTACTGTCTGTTTTGGGTTATATTTTTTTTGCATGATTGCCTCCTTTGATTAAATACCGACCGATGGTATGTATATTATCACAGGAATTTTCTCTTGTCAAATCAATTATGATAAAAACGGAAAAGATTCTGATTAAATCCATGTTATTATTATTCTGGGTCGACCAAAAACGGAGGTGATGATGTGTCTGCAACTTATCAAAAGATCGTTCAATACGTTGATGCACACATTAAAGAAGAGATTAATATCAATGAGATTGCGGATGCGGTTGGGTACTCCACTAACCATGTATATAAACTTTTTAAGATATATTCACCTTACCCAATCATGGAATATATCCGCAGAAAAAAGCTGTACGCCGCCGCAAGTGAGATATACTCAGGTAAAAAACTCTACGATATTGCTTTAGATTATGGGTACGAGTCACCCTCGGGGTTTTACAAGGCGTTCAAAACTATACTAAATTGTTCGCCAATGGAATACAAAAATAATATTAAAAGGGGACAAAATATAATGCTTATTGAATATGTAAAGAACATTGAGGAGTTAGACGCCGTCCTGTCGTTTTGCAAAATTTTATATCCAAAGGTTGAATTTATGGGTGCTGATGGTGATGATAAATACTCCCGCAACTTTTGGATAAAGCAATGGAAAATTAATCCTGAGCTATTATTGTTTACAAAAGATAATGACTGTATCTGCGGCATCGCAATAAGTTGGGCAGATGGTCAAAATATAACTGTCGCGATGGATGGTGTCATTGAAGAATATGCTAACACCGGTATACACGAAGCGCTTTTAACTGAAACTGAAAATCGTGCAAAACGACTTGACTATAAAGGAGTGGGACTGGGCATTAGTGAGGGTAAGGAAGACTTTTACGCCAAAATGGGTTATATCGGCAAGATGCTAATACAATCAGAAAAATATAGTATAGATGAGCTTAAAGCCTTTAATGAACAGTATGATAATTATGAGGTAATAGGGAGTAATGTTTACGAAGAGAGTATTGATCAATTATGGTTAAATGTATCGCTTTTAGATAAAAAATTAAAGAAAAAATATGAAGATGATATCGGTGATTGCTGGGTTTTAATTGTTGTAGGTAAAGTGCTTTAATAATTGTAAATTAATGTACGAATATCCTTTCTTGTAGATGCAAACATATCCTTTCGCACACTGACATGTTATAATGAAAATATGAAATTATGCAGAAAATTTATATTAACGCAAAGGAGAAAATCATGATAGAGTTTAAGTTTGATGTGCAGTTACTCATTGAAGGAGAAAACTTGTGCGAAGACCTTGTTTTTGAATATATCTCTAAAAAAATTATAGGAGACAGCCTACTTGCAGTAGGAGATGAGTCTTTACTGAAGGTTCATTATCATACAAATGAGCCGTGGCAGGTACTTGAGTATTGTGCCTCCTTAGGCGAGATACATGATATAGTGGTTGAGAACATGGAACGCCAGGCTAACGGACTTACTGGATAAATCAAAGTATAATTGAATAAAGAAAGGTGATGTTTATGATATATCCGTATATGACGCTTTC
>Ga0123355_10003429_pt1 | contig 22716 bp, 16 predicted proteins | sample TergutEmb28metaG_3_FD_89872 | JGI IMG/M metagenome (GOLD analysis project Ga0123355, IMG submission 89872) | Embiratermes neotenicus P1 segment gut microbial communities from Petit-Saut dam, French Guiana - Emb289 P1 | ecosystem: Host-associated > Arthropoda: Insects > Digestive system > Gut ... | reverse complement strand
ATCAAGGAGGTAGGATGAATGAGACATGTAATCATCGGATCAGGCGCCGCTGGGATTGCGGCGGCAAAAACCCTGCGAGAACAGCAGGCGCAAGATGAGATCCTTATTCTTTCTGCTGACGAGGCGGTCTATTCCCGCTGTATGTTACATCAATTTATCAGCGGTGAGCGGCAGACGGAAGCCCTCTCTTTCATCCCAGACGGATTTTTTGAGCAAAACCACATAGAATTCCGCCCCAATGTAACTGTGACCAAAATAGATCCTGCAACTCAAAGCGTCATATTTGACGGGGGAAGTGAATCCTATGACCGGTTGCTCATTGCCACGGGGACGAAGAGTTTCTTTCCGCCCATTGACGGCCTAGCCAATACGACAAACGTCTATGGGCTGCGGGACTTGTCAGACGCCCGGGCGATCAGGGAAAAAGCCAAGCAGGCAGACAATATCGTCATCATAGGTGCAGGTCTTGTCGGGTTAGATGCCGTCTATGGGCTTTTGGGGATGGATAAAACGCCGACAATCGTCGATCTGGCAGCGTCTGTTCTCTCTACAAACTTAGATGCCCGTGCCGCCAGCGCCTATCAAACAAAGTTTGAAGAAGCCGGCTGTATCTTCCGTCTCGGCACAGAGCTCAGCTCTGTCCAGCGTGACGCTTCCGGTGCGGTAAATGCCCTTGCCTTGGACAACGGTGACACCCTGCCCTGTGACCTTTTAATTGTCGCCGCAGGTGTCCGCCCGGCACTTGATTTTTTGGAGGGCAGCGGCATTGAAACCATGCGTGGCATCACCGTAAATGCGCACATGGCAACCACTGCGCCCCATGTCTATGCCGCCGGAGATATTACAGGGCTCTCTGAAAACTGGCCTTCTGCTATTGCGCAGGGCGAAATTGCCGCCTTGAATATGCTGGGAATCCAGACAACGCATCCGGATACGTTTTTGCCGAAAAACACTGTCCACTTCTTCGGCATCCCTTCTCTGTCTATCGGCCGCTTTATTCCCGAAGCCGGAGACACGGAAGAGTCCCGGGAAGACCACAAGCGTTATCGAAAGGTCATCCTGCGGGATGGAATCCCAGTTGGCGTGATTTTACAGGGCGATATTTCCCGCAGCGGCTTTTGGCAACAGTTGATCCAGAACAAGGTTGACGTTGCGGGTATGCCAAAATCAATTTGGAAGGTCTCTTTCGCCGATTCTTATCATGTGGACGAAAACGGCGAGTATCAGTGGGTGACGTAAATCACTGTAATACAAGAATCCGCTATCTATTTTTGCCGAAATGGGTAGCGGATTTTTGTATATACGCATGGTGCAACTGTGGATATGTACTCACTGGCTGCCGTTCCACCCAGCTCTATCGCCCAAACGGAGCATTGCTGTCATCCATCCATCGAACCCTGTCCATGTTGCCAGTGGCGGGTCGCCCTCTCGGATTCGCATGGTGCGGCGGATTTCCTTCGGGATTACCACCCGGCCTAAGTCGTCGATGCGGCGGACAATTCCAGTTGCTTTCATCTATATATATCCTCCTGAAATGGGAAATTTATTTGCAACTATAGTGTTTACAAGATTTATCTGTATATGCAGAAAATTTTTTGACATTTTTTTCGGTTCGTGATACGATTTTAAGACATCCGTACAGACTCCATATTTGATTGAGAGGGAAATGTGATAGATATGTCGAAAAAAGCCGCAACAGTAACCGTGAAGCGTCTGCAGGCACCGCATCAGTCCGAGCCATTTACACAGTACAAACCCCTTTCCCCGGCGTTGCGAGAAGAGCTGTTTGCCGCTGTCGCAGAGATATTTGATGCCGCAGGCGGAAAGAGTATGCTGAAAAGCAGCGGAGACGTCTTTCTAAAGCCGAATGGGATCGACAGCAAGCCATATAGCCACACCCGTCCCGAACTGGTAGAGGCGGTCATCCGCTACTGGAAAGAGGCCGGCGCCAACTGCATCTATCTGTTTGAAAACTGTACACAGAGCAATTTTACCCGTATGGTGTTTGCCCTCACGGGGTACAGCGAGATCTGCCGCCGCTACGGTGTGCGCCAGGTATTCCTGGATGAGGAGGAAAGCGAACGATTCACCTTCCAGGGCAAGCCCGCCGAGACAGAGGAGGAGGGCGGGTACGCTGAGACCGCCTTTCGCATCCCGAAATTTGTGACGGAAAATCTAATCAAAAAGGCAGATGAAAACCTCTATATTAACTTGCCAAAGCTAAAAACCCACTCTATGGCGGGTGTGACCCTGGGAGTGAAAAACCAGTGGGCGTTCCCCCAGCCGGGAGACCGGCGAGCCGATCACAATTACAACCTGGCCAGTAAGCTGGCCGACATGATGGGCTACATTCAGCCGGATTTCACCCTAATTGAGGGCGTAGAGGCCACCATCCACGGACATTACCCTGCCACTGCCCTCGCCGACAACTGCGTCCTGCCTTTCCGTGTGCTCATCGGCAGCGACAATGTGATGGCCGCCGACCTGGTGGGAGCCCGCCTGTTCGGGTTGACGCCGGAGGAAGATGCGGCCCATCTTCAAATCGCCATAGAGCGGGGCTACAGCCGTGGCGTGCAAACTCTGGATGACGTGGAGATCATCGGGGATATATCTGATTTCACAGAGCGGTACAGTTGGGATCTCTATCCCCAGTACCCGGCGGACATAGCTATTCTAAAAGGTCAGAGCCGATGCTGCCCGGAGGGGTGTCAGAACAACCCTCTGACCTTGATACAATGTCTGGCCTATGACTATCAGGGGAAAGGCGGATTCACCGTCGTCATGGGCAAGGGCCACGATCCGGTTGTTATCGCTGAGATCAAAGGGCGGGTTCTCGTCGTAGGACACTGTGCAATTAAGGAGACGGGCGATGACCTTACAGCCCGATTGGGCCGAAAAAACGTCTATTTCAGCGGGTACTGCAACGATCTCTGCGCTACGACCAATGCGCTGTGCCATTTGATGCAAGTGAACCCCCTATTGATGGCGCCGCTCCCATTTTTCAAATCCATTCGACTCTTGGCGCTCTCCAAGTTGCGTGGTTCCCAGGCCAGGGTGCCGTTCTTTTTTGCACATAAATGGAAAGTTGTTTGAGGCGGCTATCACAACACGCACAATAATCCCCTTGGAACGTAAATTTGCGTTCCAAGGGGATTGTCTCTGCTATGGATGGTCTATTCGGAGTCGATCTCCTCCTCGATCTCTATCTCAGCGCCTTCAACTGCTGCGACCTCAAGTTCTTCATAAAACCCTGCATAGGCTGTGTACATATAGGGGCCGACATATACAATATACAAAATACCGAGGGTCAGTGCGGACAACAGCATCCAGCCGATAAAGCTGAGCACCATCACAAATAGCTCTTTCTTATGCCCGTCCATCATCTGCATAGAGCGTTTAAGCGCCTGTCGGGCAGTGACATCAGGGCAATCGGCCAGAAGATAGGGGGTCATAAAATAGGACAGGCTTTTGATAATTGCAGGCACAAGTGCGGCCAGGTGGAGAGGCCCGATCAACACAAGTGCCAAGAGCCGCATTCCTCGCCCGGTACGCCGTATCAGGAACAGCGCAAGCAGAATGACGGGAACCGAGATCAGGGCCCAAAGCAGGATCCAGAGCAACATCCACAGCATCCCGCCCAGCTTGCGCCAGAAACGGGTCTTAAAATCGGTGTAAAGTGCCATCACATGGGTCGGCTCTCGCCGATAGATTTTGATATACTCCCCCGTCATGCCCACCGCAAGGACAAGTAAGGCCAGCACAACGGCCCAATGTACCAGGAGAGACGGTGTCCAGCCAAGCTTGCGCAACACAATGGCGTCAAATACAGCCAACGCCAAAACTTTCAATACAAGCACGAGCAAAAGTAAAATCGCTGTTGATCGCTGATCTCTCATGGCCGACTTGGCCCGCATCTTGAGTTCTTGTCTCGTTTTCATCACGGTGGCCTCCTTTGTGTTCGTAATATATACATTTTAACCATAATATTCTGAAATTTCAACCAAATTTTATGTTTATTTACAAAGTGTTTACATGTTTTCAATTTTTTAGTATAATAGAGTCGATTCTGGAAAGGGGTCGAAATATGATGTGTCGTAGAGTGTCTGTTCTGTTTCTTGCGGTTCTATTAATTCTTCCCATAGGTGCTGTGGCCTATGCCCAGGGCACGCTTGTCAGCGACCCGTATGATAGTTTGGTCTTGGTGAACCGAGACAATCGATTGCGCCAGGACTTTTGGCCGGGGGATCTGATCCCTGTGGGGAACGGGCAGCTTATGCGCTACCGGGCGGCCAACGCATTTTTGGAGATGCAGCGCTCCATGAACGCTGACGGGCTATTTCTAACCGTGCGCTCCGGATTTCGCAGCTATGAGACACAGCGCACCATATTCAACAATGCCGTGCGCAACCAGGGGCTGGCCTCCGCTGAGCGATGGATCGCCCGGCCGGGACACTCAGAGCACCAGACCGGTCTGGCGGTGGATATTCTACAGCGTGGGTTCACGGGGTCACCCTTGAGCAGTGCCAGGTTCCAAAATACACAGCAATTCGCATGGCTCCACCGACACGCCCACACCTATGGGTTCATCATGCGGTACCCGGGGGAATATGAGCACATCACAGGATTTGCCTTTGAGCCCTGGCACTGGAGATACGTCGGGGTGGAATCCGCCGCCTATATGCGGGAAAACGGATTTCGGGTCTTTGAGACATACATAGAACACCGTGCAGCGAGGCCGCCCGCCCCCCCTGTGCCCACCGGGCCCAGCCACTGGGCGGTGGAACAGGTAGAGGCGGCCATCACAGCGGGCCTTGTACCGGAACAGTTGCAGTCATACTACACACAGGTCATCACCCGGGCAGAGTTTACGGCCCTGGTGGTCGCACTGTATGAGCGTGTGCAGGGAGAGATCACCGGGCGCAGCACATTCGCCGACACAGAGGATGAAAACGTCCAAAAGGCGGCGTATATCGGCGTTGTGAGAGGTGTGGGCGACCACCGGTTCGCCCCGGAGGAGGGGCTGTCCCGGGAGCAGGCGGCGACCATGCTCTCCCGCCTGGCCGACGCTATGGATCAACCCCTCCCGAGAGAGGCGGCGACCTTTGCGGACGTGGACAGCGTATCCGATTGGGCGGCGGAGGCCGTAGGCCACGTACAGGCCGCCGGCATTATGAGAGGCGTGGGGGATAACAACTTTGCGCCATTGGCGGTGCACACCCGGGAAGAGGCGATTGTCACCATGTTGCGGTTGTTTTATTTGGAGTGGTAAGTCCTTCGCTGTATCACGTATCTGCGTTTGCAAAAAAACATTCCCTGCAATCTCTTCGATTGCAGGGAGTTTCTACGCTCAAACACTGGCCTTTTTCGGTCAAATATGCTATAGTAAAAATAATGTTCTATTAATAGGAGCGTGTTATTTTGTTACACAGTATTGTCATACTGGTCGTGCTGACTTTGATTAGCGGCGTATTATCGGCCTCCGAAATCGCCCTGAGTTCCGCCAACCGCAACCGGGTGAAGTTGCTGGCGGAGTCGGGGGATCAAAAGGCGGCCCGGTTGCTTGCGGTCATGGATGAGCCCAATAGCTTTTTTGCCACGACCCAGTTGTACATCACATTTATCGCCTTTTTTTCCGGGGCCTTTGCCGCAAGTGCGTTCACAGGCCCGCTTTTGGCATGGATTGAGCGGACGGGGCTGCCCCTGTCGATCTACACCGCCGAGCCTGTGGTGTTTATGGTCATTACGGCGCTGCTCACCTATTTTACGTTGATCTTCGGGGAGCTTGTCCCCAAGCGGATCGCCCTGCAACATGCGATTCCCTTTGCCCTGCGGGCCATCTATCTGCTGCGGGTGCTCTCTATCCTCGCATTGCCTTTTGTGAAACTGCTGTCGTTCTCCGCCAAGCTGGTGCTGCGGTTAGTCGGTATCCGAGGCGAGAAACCGGAGGAGGATGTCACAAAAGAGGATATCCGTCTCATGGTGGAGTCCGGCAGTGAGCTGGGCCACATCGCAGAGAGCGAGCAGGGGATGATCGAAAATATCTTCACCTTTGACACCCTGACAGCCGCCGAAATCTGCACCCACCGGATTGACGTGATCGCCCTGCCTATAGACGCCGATTTTGACACCGTCCTGGCCCTGTTGACCGATGAAAACTACACCCGTGTACCGGTCTACGAGGAGAGCCTGGATCACATCCAGGGGATTTTGCACTTTAAAGACGTGATGCACTACATGGCCAGCCATCCCGACGGCGCAGATTTTGATCTAAAGCCCCTGCTCCGGGAGCCGTATTTTGTCCCCTCTTCCAAAAAAATCGGCGAGCTGTTTCAGGAGATGCAAAAAGAGCGTACCTATATGGCCGTGGTCATCGACGAATACGGCGGCACTCTGGGGATTGTCACTATGGAGGACTTGGTGGAGGAAATCGTAGGCGGCATCCAGGACGAGTACGACACGGACGAGGTGCCGGACATTGTCCCCCTGGACGAAAACACCTTTGAGATCCAGGGCGGGGCCTATCTGGAAACCGTGGGCGACTTTTTTGAGGTGGAATTACCCGTCGATGAATACGATACCCTAAGCGGATTTTTAGTGGGCCAGTTGGGATACATCCCCACGGAAGACGAAAAGCCGGAGGTCGTATTTGAGGGGCTGGTATTCCAGATTGAACACATACAGGAAAAACGGGTGGTCACGGCAAAGGTAACCAGATGCCCTGCGGAAGAGGAGACGGAGCCAGTCTCCGACGCCGAAGAATAAGACTTGTATAAAAACACCCGCTGTCGATTTGACAGCGGGTGTTTGGTTATTGATTGACGGGATACTAGGGCCTATAGATCCAGGTCATCAACAGGTTTTTCGCCGGCCTCTTTTTCGGATGCTTTTTTTGACTCAGGCTGTGTTTCTTTCAGCTTCGCCGCCGCTTTTTCCTCCCGTTCCTGCCGGGCTTTGGCGAGGAATTCCGCTTGCCGCTGCTTATCTCGTTTGTACCAGCGGATGAAGAGCCAGATCAAGAGCAAGATGATTCCAATCACGGGAATCCAGGGGAGGAGGGCAATCAGAACGATCGCAAAGCCCTGGAGAAAAGCGACAAATGCGCCCAGACTGTCTGAAGCCACCTCTCTCACCCGCTCAAAGAACGTGGGCGGATCCACCGGGGGAACATCCTGGGGGGAAAACGCCTCATACAGTGTGATTTCCACCGTGGAGTAGATCACACGATCCGTAATCGTCTCCTGGGTTCTCTCCTGTTCCCGGATGAGGCGGCGCACGTCGGCCAGTCTGCTCTGCAGAGCGGGGCGCTCGTCCTCGTCCGCCTCTTCCAGTTGTTCTATCAACCAGGCTTCCTCGGCCTGTAAATCGTCTTGGGCGTCGGTAGCCTGTTGGTAGCGGACGGTCTCATCTTCCGTCCGCTGGCGGAGAGACCAGATATTATACGTATTTTCAACCATTACAATGAACTCACCCAGGGTCTCCGTGGGGAGCCGGAAAATCATGTGTGCGTGCCGATCCGGCGGGACGGCGACCCGCATATCCCGGCCGTACACATCTAAGCTTGTGAGATACCCGCCCATTGTGCCGACCTCATCGAGCAATGTGCGCACTCCCGGCATAAATTCAGGCGTTTGCAGGCGCATAGTGACCGTGTAGACCATCCGCCGGCCCCGGTCGTCCGAGGGGGTCAGGATGGGGAGGGGGAGAAAGCTCTCATCATCCGTGGGCCAGTGGGCCACATCGGCGGCAGAGAGTATGGCCTCCTCTGCAAAATCCCAATCTTCGGCAGGTGCCGCATCGGCCGCAGGAGCGGGTGCCTGCGCCGCAGCAGGGGCACGATCCGCTTCCATTTCAGGTGTGGCGGAACAGGCCGTCATGGCGAGCAGCAGTATGGCGAGTACGAGCAGAACAAATTTACGCATGGGTAGATCCTCCTTTTCATTTTATCCTCATAATCCTCTTTTTTTGGACTTACACGGTTAGACGCAGGGCGCACAGGTTTGTTCCCATTGTTGCATAAAATGTCGAAAATGGCAAATCGCCACAAAAATTAATAAAATTAATTTTTTAATTTTATTTTACAACACTTGACAAGTATATACAAAGTATGGCACAATGAAGTCATGCAACAAGTTCCGTTTCTCCCATATTGAGCGGCAGTCGTACACCAAACCGACTGTCGCATTTTTCTATTTATACACAAAGCGGTGCAGTCCGTTGACTGGCACCGCTTGCAGAGCATTACTTGAGCCCTCGATCCTCGTCGCTGATGGGGATTTCCCCGTGCTCGGATTCGTATGCCTCAATACAGTTTTGGGCGAGAAATTCTAGCTGTGCATTTAGAGAGCGCCGATTCTTCTTGGCAATGTATGTTATTTTGATCAACATGTCCTCTTCAAATCGAATCCCAGTCTGAATCCTGGTTGTTGCCATGATAACACCTCGATAGCATAATGATAGCAACATATTAGAAGAAAACTTCTTGACTGAACACAAGCAAAGAGTTATCATATTGTTATCGAAATGTGAAAAGGGGTTGATCTCATGGCAAACTATAGGCCCGATTTTAAGAAAATGTACTTCATACAGGCCCGGGCCATGGAAAAAGCGATCTGCACGCTGCAATCGGCCCAAACGGAGATCGGGCGCACGATTTGCATGTTACAGGCGACCCAGGCCCAGACCGAACAACTATACATCGACGCCGAACCCTCCGTGGTGGCAATCCCGTTTTTGAGAGAGGGAGAAACCGGGGGTTCTGACGAAACACCGACCCCGTAGGGGCGGCAATCTGCCGCCCGAGGCGGCGAGCATACAGCACAAATAGAGGCCTTGCCTTAAATTCCCCTCCTTCGGAGGGGTGGCAGGCGAAGCCTGACGGGGTGGTTTGGCGGCGCATCAGGGTACCACCCCGCCCCTTCGGGGCACCCCTCCAAGGAGGGGAATTTGCACGGGCTGTCCAGTGTACGACCTCTGCAAAATTTCCGCATCCTGGCATTTACGCCTGTTGCATAGCCGCCCACTGGCGCTCCATATCTGCGACCAGCTTAAACTGGGTGCGGCACCGATCCAGGTTGTGGTCTTCTCTGCTGATTTTGAAATACGTATCCCCGTTTAGGTAGTCGGTCAAGAACCGCACGCCGCACTCTAAGGCCATCATCTTTGCGCCGTGGGGCAGGTGGTCCTTTTCGCAATCGTTGAGAGAGGTACACGCCGTGAGGAATCCGTCCTTATAGGCTCGGTAGTGATCCAAGGAAAAGTGTATTTTCTCTAAATCCCGCTCATCCTCTGCGCCGGTGGTGGCCCCAAAGCGTATGGAGTCCCCAAAATCCGTCACCGCCAGGCCGGGCATGGTGGTGTCCAGGTCAATGATGCACAGAGGGGCGCCGGTATCCTTGTGGAACAACACATTGTTCAGTTTTGCATCGTTGTGAACCGCTCTGGTTGGCATGGCGCCGTTCTCTTGCAGGTTGATTAGGGTTGCGGCAAAGTCTTCACGGGCCAGTGCAAAATCGATCTCCCGACGGACGGACTGCGCCCGGCCGCAGACATCGTGTTCCGCCGCCTTGCGAAACGTCTCATACCGCCGGGGCGTGTCGTGGAACCCGGGGATAGTTGTGGACAACTGCCCCGCATCAAAATCTGCCAACTGGTCAATGAAATTGCCGAACGCCACGCCCGATTGCCGGAACACTTCCAGAGACTCCACGTGCTCGAAGCACATGGAATTGCGCACAAAATGATACAGCCGCCAACATGCGCCGTCTGTATCTACGTGCCAAAACGCCCCGTTGCGGCAGGGCACCAGGGTTAAGACCTCCTGGTCGGGTCTGCGGTGCTCCAGGCGTCTGATGTGTTGGGTTACTAACAGAATATTGGTCATCACGCCGATGCTGTCCTGAAATACATGGGGATTGATGCGTTGCAGTGCATATCGGTTCCCCTGGGCGTCTTCTACCAGATAGGTGTCGTTGATGTGACCGTTGCCATAGGGGGCGCAACGCACCACCGGGGCGGGTAATTGAAATTCTGAAACCTGCCTCACTCTGCCACCACATCTTCTTGCTCCGGCACATGCTTCGCCCGTCTCCGCTCCAGTGCGCTTTTGATATATCCAGCCGCCAGCAGGGCAACGCCGAGAATCAACACGCCGATGGAGACGTAAAACAGTGTGTCTATCGTTGCAACAAACCCCTGATCCGCCTGGAAAAACTCATCCATGTTGTCCGTCAAGTTTTCTACCATCGCCCATATCAGAGAGCCGAGGAGGCCCTGCTCCGGGCCGATAAATTCTGCAAGGTGCTCTCCGACGAGTTCTGAGACAACTTCCGTCAAACTGTCCACGCTGTATCGAAGGCTGTTTTTTGCAACCAACGTACCGGTTAAGCCGTTGCTCCCTATGAGGGTCAATATCCAACCTAAAATCTTCATCATTATTTTACCACCACATTCTCCGCCCCCAGCATCTCCGTCAGCTCTTGTACCAAGGCGGGGTGGATGATGCACGGGGCGGTCATTTTTTTCTGAATATCTTCTAGATACAAAATAATCTTCTGCTCCCCGGGGAACATGGTGAGGATCAGGCGGATCCGCTCTAGGGCCGGGTCGTCTCTGTCGGAGAGGCGCACATAGAGCGTTTCATCGGCGGCCGCCCGCCTCGAATGCCCTCCCGGCGGCGGGGGCGGTACGCCGGATTCCAGATCGGTCAGGGGGCGGATTTGATCTACCAGCAGTTGGGGATCTTTTTCATCCCGCAGGCTGATTTTTCCCCAGACCATCACCGGGTGATTGTCTGCGATGTAGGCCCCGTCCCGATCCAAGACCCGCTGAAAGACCAGAAGCTCCATGTCCCCCGTGTCGTCCTCTAAGGTGATATAGGCCATGAGGGTATTGTTCCGGGTGGTCTTGGTCTTGTAATGGCTGATGACCCCGGCTAAGATCACGTTTTGCTCGTCCCGGAACCGGCGGTTGCCCTGTTCCCCATCGGTGAGAATCTCGCCGATTCGCACAGCGCCGTGGCGCTTTGCCATCTCCCGGTACTCGTCCATGGGGTGGCCTGTGAGGTAGAGGCCCGTGGTCTCTTTTTCCATCTGCATGAGTTCTCGGGAGGTGTACTCCGGGATATCCGGCAGGGGGAAACTCTCCCGCCGGGATCCGGTATCGGAATCCGATGCGGTGCCGAATAAGTCCATCTGGCCCGCCAGATTTCTCCGCTGGCCCTCGGCAGTTGCATGGAGCACGGATTCGCACACGGCTGCCAATTGCGCCCGTCTATAGCCCAGGCTGTCAAAGGCCCCGCACTTAACCAGGTTCTCCAGGGCTCTGCGGTTGAGGTCATGGCCGTAGAGCCGCTCCACAAAGTCGTCAAAGCTCAAAAACGGCCCGTGCTCTTCTCGATTCGCCATAAGCGCACGGATAAATCCCCAGCCGATGTTCTTTACCGCCACCAACCCGAACCGAATCCCCTCGTCGGAGACGGTAAAATCGGCGTCGGATTCGTTGACATCCGGCGGCAACAGGGCGATCCCCAGCTCCCGGCAGGTGGCCACGTATTCGGCCACATTTGCGGTATGGCCCAAGACACTGGTGAGGAGCGCCGCCATGTATTCCTTGGGGTAGTGGCATTTGAGATAGGCCGTCTGAAAACTGATGACCGCATAGGCCACGGCGTGGGCCTTGTTAAACGCATAGTTGGCAAAGTCCAAGATATCGTCATAAATCTCGGCGGCGATCTGCGAGCTGACGCCGTTGGCCACGGCACCGCAGATATTCCGCTGGGCATCGCCGTGGATAAAGGCCTCCCGCTCCCGCATGATCTCAGAATGTTTCTTTTTACTCATGGCCCGGCGGATCATGTCCGCCTGCCCCAGGGTGAACCCGCCCATGCGGCGGAAAATCTCGATGACCTGCTCCTGATAGACGATACAGCCGTAGGTCACGTCCAAAATATCCCGTAAAATCGGGTGCTTATAAGTAATTTTCTCCGGTGCGTGCTTACAGGCGATAAACCGGGGGATGGAGTCCATAGGCCCCGGCCGGTAGAGGGCGATAATCGCCGTGAGGTCTTCAATATTCTGCGGCCCCAGCCCCGTACAGACGCTGGTGATCCCCGCCGATTCCATCTGGAACACGCCGCTGGTCTTCCCCGCCGCCAGCATGGCAAAAGTGGCCGGATCCGTCTCGTCAATGGCGGAGAGGTCGAAATCCGGCTCCCTCTTTTTCACCAGTTCCACTGCGTCGTGGAGGACGGTCAGGTTTCGCAGACCCAGAAAGTCCATCTTCAACAGGCCCAATTCCTCTAATGTGGTCATGGGATACTGGCAGACGATAGATTCGTCGTTTTTCGCCAGGGGGACGTACTCGTAGAGGGGTTCTTTGGTGATGACTACCCCGGCGGCGTGGGTGGAGGCGTGGCGGGGCATCCCCTCTAAGGCTTTGGCCGTGTCGATGAGGGTTTTCATCCGAGAATCCCCCTCGTAGAGGTCCCGCAGAGGCTTGGAGATTTTTAATGCGTCGTCTAATTTGATATTGAGGGTCTGGGGTACTTGTTTCGCCACCGTGTCCGCCTCGGCATACGTAAAATTCAATGCCCGGGCCACGTCCCGGATTGCCCCTCGGGCCGCCATGGTACCGAAAGTGACAATCTGGGCCACGTGTTCCTGGCCATACTTTTGACTCACATAGTCGATGACCTCGCCCCGGCGGTTGACACAGAAGTCGATGTCAATATCCGGCATACTCACCCGCTCGGGGTTTAAAAACCGTTCGAAGAATAGGCCGTATTGGATAGGGTCTACGTCTGTGATCCCCAGGCAGTAGGATGCCACGCTCCCCGCCGCACTGCCCCGGCCCGGCCCCACGGGGATGCCCCGATCTTTGGCGTAGGCGATGAAGTCGGCGACAATGAGGAAGTAGTCGATAAAGCCCATGTCGGCGACCATATCCAGCTCTCTCTGGAGCTGGGCTTTTACGTCGTCCCGATTCTCATCGTACCGCTGGGCGAAGCCTGTCTGGCAGAGGTGTTCCAGATAGGCCCGGGCGTTGTCCCAGCCGTCCGGGAGGGTGAACGCCGGCAGGTGGTATTCATCGAACGTAAAGTCAAATTGACATTGCGCTGCAATCTTCTCCGTATTGGAGATGGCCTCCGGATACTGGGGAAAGAGGGCCAGCATCTCCTCTTCGCTTTTGAGATAAAATTCTTGTCCCTCAAACTTCATCCGATCCGGGTCATCTACGGTTTTGCCCGTCTGGATACACATGAGCACATCCTGGATATGGGCGTCGGAGCGGGCCAAATAGTGGGCGTCATTGGTGGCCGCTAAGGGGATTCCCGTCTCCTGACTGATCCGGATCAACGCCTCGTTAACCGATGGTTGCTCCGGGAGGTTGTGATCTTGGAGTTCCAAATAGTAGTTGCCCTCGCCGAAGAGATCACGGTATCGGATGGCCGTGGACTTGGCGGCCTCGTAGTCCCCCTCTAAGAGGCGCTGTGGCGCCTCCCCGCCGAGACAGGCGGACAGGCAGATCAGCCCCTCACTGTGGCGGGATAATATTTCCCAATCCACCCGGGGGCGATTGTAAAATCCCTCCGTATGGCCCAGGCTGACTAAGAGACAGAGGTTTCGGTATCCGATCTCGTCCTTGCAGAGCAACACCAGGTGATAGGCGCTTTTGCCCCCCGGATCCTTATCAAACCGGCTGCCGGGGGCCACGTAGACCTCGCACCCGATAATGGGCCGAATCCCCTCTTGGACGCAGGCCTTATAAAAGGCCACAACGCCGTACATGGAGCCGTGATCTGTAATAGCCAGCGCCGTCTGCCCGATCTCCTTTGCCCGCTTGGGCAGGTCGGTGATCCGGCAGGCTCCGTCTAAGAGGCTAAACTCGCTGTGTACGTGTAAATGGACAAATGCCATGGTATGCTCCTCGCTCTGCTACTCCTGATCCGCCTCTTGGAAGTTCAATTCAACCTGTCCCTCCAACTCGTCTGACGCATCCGACTTTTTGCGTGCAACGTATGCGACAACGTCGTCCAAAAGATCTTTCAGTACCGCAACGATGGGGATAGCAATAATCATGCCGAAAATCCCCGCAATGGCCCCGCCGATGGTGATGCTGATAATGACAAGTAGCGGGCTGAGCGCAAAGGAGCCGCTCATCAATTTCGGCTGGATGATATTGGCGTCAATCTGCTGGAGGATGAACAACACCACAGCCGCAATCAGGCCCATTGTGAGTCCCTGGGTAAAGGTCACCACAAGGACGGCCACCAGGGTGCCAAATATGGAGCCGAAATAGGGGATATAGTTGACGATTCCCAGCATGAGACCCAGCACCAGGGCAAAGGGAGAGCGCATGAAAAACAGCGCCGCCGTCGCCATGGTGCCGAGAATCATCCCGTCAATGGTCTGGGTGTGGATATACTGCCGAAAGTTTTTGTTCAGCTTGCTGAAAATGTCTATGATTGTGATGCGCACCCGGTCGGTGGCAAATACCCTGAGCAGTTTATTCAAATACGCTTTGCAGTTATCTTTTTCGATCAGGATATAAATGGAGGATATAAATGCAATTGCGCCGCTGAACACCGCCGTCGCCGCACCCATAATGGCGTTAATCGGCCCCCAGATCGTATCGATGCTAAAATTCTCAAACAGGCCGCTTACTTGTGCGATAATGCTCTCTGCGTTAATATGTAGTCCGAACAAATCCAGATTGTTGAAGTCATTGATCAGCCCCATGACGCCCCCCCAGTAAGTGGGGAGATTGGCGACAAAGAACGCAACGCTGTTGGCGACGGCGGGGATCACAATGTTCAAAACCAAAACGATCAGCAGCACAAAAAGCAGGAGTACAATCAGAAGGCTAATCACTTTTTTGCGCTTTACGATAAATGTATTATTTGTTTTCACCAGCAGTTTTTGTATGTTGCTGCTGGGGATGTTGAAGATATACGCCAGCAGGAACCCATAGAAGAACGGGGCCACGACTCCCCATGCCTGTCTGAAAAAGTCAAAGAAAAGCTCCAGTTCGCCGGAAATCCGATATACCGCAATAATCGCCACGGCGAGGAGGAAGTAAGGCAGCAGGGTTTTGAATTTGTCTATGGGAGATTTTGTCATGGTCGCCCTCCTAAATTTTCGAATACGTACGCATAACGATATCATTTTTTCCACAAAACTTCAACATTTTATCTCGGAAAAACACGACATGCGAGGGAGAGTAAAGTGGTCGGCAATATAGGCAACACAGTGCCCGCTGCGCCCAGCGTTATCGCAACAGGTCAAAACGATCTGCGTTCATCACCTTATTCCATGCTGCGATGAAATCACAGAGGAACTTATCCTTTGCGTCATCGCTTGCGTATACTTCGGCAATGGCTCTAAGCTGTGCGTTTGAGCCGAAGATGAGGTCTACTCTCGTCGCCGTCCACCTCTGCGCCCCGGTCTTTCTGTCGAGGCCATTGAATACATTGGCATCGCCCGTAGGTTTCCACTCCGTTGCCATGTCCAAGAGGTTGACAAAGAAATCATTGGTCAGTGCGTCCGGCGTGTTGGTCAGTACACCATGTGAAGAAGCGGCATAGTTATTGCCGAGCACCCGCAGACCGCCGACGAGGACAGCCATTTCCGGCGCAGTCAGCGTGAGCAGTTGCGCTTTGTCAACCAGCAGTTCCTCCGGCGGTGTAGAAAACGCCCGCTGCCGATAGTTGCGAAAACCGTCGTGGACGGGTTCCAACACGGCAAAAGAGTGGGCATCCGTTTGCTCTTGCGATGCGTCCATTCTGCCCGGTGTAAATGGAACACAGACTTCAACGCCGGCGTTTTTCGCCGCCATCTCAATGCCGACAGTGCCGCCGAGTACGATTAGATCGGCAAGAGAGACTTCTCTCCCGTCTCCGGCAAATTCACGCTGTATGTGCTCATACTTGCCGAGCACCTTTTTCAATCGCTCCGGTTGGTTCACTTCCCAAGAAATCTGCGGTTCCAACCTGATCCGAGCGCCGTTTGCGCCGCCCCGGAGGTCAGAGCCTCGGAAAGAGGCCGCACTTGCCCATGCGGTGCTGACAAGTTCCGATACCGAGAGGCCGGAAGCTGCGATTTTGCCTTTGAGTCCTGCGATGTCGCTGTCAGTTAGGACGCAGCCCTCGCACTTGGGGATGGGGTCTTGCCAGATAAATGCTTCTTTTGGTACATCCGCTCCCCGGTATAGGGTGGAAGGCCCCATATCTCTGTGGGTGAGTTTGAACCATGCCTGTTTGAACGCATCTGCAAATTTATCCGGGTTTGCCAAATAGTCCTGTGCGATTTTCTCATAGATCGGGTCAAACTTGAGCGATAAATCGGCTGTGGTCATCATGGGACGATGCTTTTTTGCCGGGTCGTGTGCATCTACGACCATATCTTCGTCCGCTACATCTTTTGCAAGCCAGATATATGCCCCTGCGGGACTTTTTGTGAGTTCCCACTCATATTTGAGCAGAACCTTCAAGTAACCCATGTCCCACTTTGTCGGATTCGGTTTCCAAGCGCCCTCGATTCCGCTTCCGATGGTATCGCCTGCGTTCCCTGTGCCAAAGTCATTCTTCCAGCCCAAACCCTGTTCTTCAATCGGAGCGCCTTCCGGCTCACGCCCGACATGGGTCGCCGGAGCTGCGCCGTGGGCTTTGCCGAAGGTATGGCCGCCGGCAACCAATGCGACGGTTTCCTCGTCATTCATCGCCATGCGAGCAAAGGTTTCCCGGACATCCTTTGCCGATTCAGCCGGAATGGGCTGTCCGTCCGGCCCTTCGGGATTGACGTAGATGAGACCCATCTGCACGGCGGCCAGAGGGCTGTCGAGCTTGCGTTCGCCGGAGTATCGCTCGTCACCCAGCCATGTCGTTTCAGAGCCCCAATAGATATCTTCTTGCGGCTCCCACACGTCTGTTCGGCCGCCGGCAAATCCAATGAGTTCCAGCCCCATAGATTCGATGGCGCAGTTCCCGGCTAAAACCATAAGGTCTGCCCAAGAGAGCTTGCTGCCGTATTTCTTTTTGATTGGCCACAGCAGTCTTCTGGCTTTATCCAGATTCACGTTATCCGGCCAGCTATTGAGAGGTGGGAATCGTTGCGTTCCATCCCTTGCGCCGCCCCGCCCGTCCATCGTGCGATACGTTCCGGCGCTATGCCATGCCATGCGGATAAAGAACGGTCCATAGTGGCCGTAATCTGCCGGCCACCAGTCTTGGGAATCGTGCATCAAGGCAAAAAGATCGTCCTTTACCGCTTGGAGGTCAAGCGTCTTGAATGCCTCAATGTAATCAAACGCACTGCCCATCGGGTTGCTCAAGTCGGAGTTCTGGTGCAGAACTCCTAAATCCAGTTGATTCGGCCACCAGTCTCTGTTGGTGGTTCCTCTTGTGAAATCAGGTCTGCTCGTATTGCCTGTCACCGGACATTTGGAATTGCTACTCATACCACTGGCCTCCTATTATATTTTCTTGCGGATTTCACCGCATTTGGGGCAGAACACAAGCTTGTGGTTGCAGCCCCTTTTATGCTGACATTGTATCACAAGCGAATCAATGTATCAACTTTCCCCAAATTGACATAACATGTAAAGTGTTGCGCCCTATAGGCGCATTTTGAGATAATACAGATTATTGTAGCATACATATTGAAAAAGCGTTCCCGAACAGGTAAAATAGAACAGAAAATCAGCCCCGGCCCAGTGCGGTCGGGGCAACTACCCATTGGATTGAGCGAGGAAACCCTATGCTGGCAGTGACGAGACACCCAGAGATCATCAAAGAATTTGAGACGGCGATACAGGCGGTAAAAACGGGGAAGGCCCCCGTCCTCTTGAGTGGCGCAGGGGAGATCCACAAGGCCCACCTCACAGCCGCCGTGTATCGGGAGACAAAACGGCCCGTGGTGCTGGTCTGCGCAGACGAGGCGGAGGCCAACCGGCTGGGGCGGGATATCTCCGCCTTTACCGGGGAGACGGCGATCCATATCTTGACGGGCCGGGCCTTTACGTTCTATTCGGCTGTAGGCGTCTCCCGGCAGGTGGAACAGCGCCGGATCGGCGTCTTGTATGCCATGGCCCGGAGACAGGCCCCTATTGTCATCGCCACGGCGGAGGCTCTCATGCAGCGGTGTATCCCGCCAGAGGTGCTCCTGGGGGCGGCAGATACGCTGATTGCGGGGGAGACCCGGAATCTGCACACCCTGGTGGACACGCTGATCCGCACCGGATACACCCGGTGCAACCAGGTAGAGGGGCCGGGACAGTTCGCCCTGCGGGGCGGCATTTTAGACGTGTTCTCCCCCGCCCAGGAGAACCCCATCCGCTGTGAGTTCTGGGGGGACGAGATCGACTCCATGGGCCTGTTCGACCCGGTTACCCAACGGCGCACGGAGGAGATCCGCCAGGCGGTACTCTTCCCCACGGCGGAGACATTACCCGCCCTCCACCCAGACGGCCAGGCGGGACTGTGCGACGAGCTCAAAGGGCTCCTGACCCGGCTCAAGAGGCGGAAAGACCCGCCCGAGACGGAGATCATCCAGTTGGAGCGGGATATTGCACAATTAGATGACGATCTGGGCCTCTCCTCGGCGGACAAATATATGGCGCTGATCTACCCTGATTTCACCGCCCCAGCCGACTATTTTCCCCATGACTGTACGATCCTATTTAGCGAACTGGGCAAGCTCACCGAATGGGGCCGGGATCACCTGGCCCACCACCGGGCGGATATGAAAGAACTGCTGGAATCCGGGGCCATGGAAAAACGTCTTGCGGTGTTTCTCACCCCCTGGCCGGAGGTCTTTGCCCGGGTGACGACGCATCCAACGGTGGTGATGGATCAATTTGCCGGCAAGACCTATGGCTTGGACTTTGCCCCAAAAACCCTGGTGAGCCTCCTGGCAAAACAGCTCCCCTCCTACGGGGGCAGTTTAGAGACAGCCAAGGGAGATATTGAGCACTATATTCGGGCGGACTATCGCACAATTGTGCTCTGTGGGGAGCGGCGGCGGGCCCAGCACATGGCCCAGTGGCTGGAGGAGGCCCATTTCCCCGTCCAGTTGGAGTTCGCCGCAAAAGACCTGCCGGAGCCCGGCACCTGCATGGTCACCCTGGGCAGTCTCTCGGCGGGGATGGAATACCCGGTTGCAAAACTGGCCGTCATCACCGAGGGGCAGATTCTATCGGCGGCCCAGAGTGAGGCAAAGTCCCGGCCCAAAAAGCGGCGGGGCCGGAAAATAGAGAGTTTTACAGACTTATCCCCCGGTGACTTGGTGGTGCACGAACACCACGGCATCGGCCGCTTTGTGGGCATTTTGCCCATGGATATTGACGGGGTGAAAAAAGACTACATTAAAATAGCATACCACGGCACTGACAGTCTCTACGTCCCCGTGACCCAGTTGGATCTGGTGAGCAAGTACATCGGCGCCGACGGGGAAGACCGGCCCGTGCGGCTCAGCAAAATGGGCGGCGCCGAGTGGACACGGGTACGCCAAAAGGCCAAAGGGGCGGCCAAGGACTTGGCAAAAGGTTTAATTCAGCTCTACGCCGAACGCCAGCGGCAGACGGGATTCGCCTTCTCCCCAGACTCCGCTTGGCAGAGAGAATTTGAGGAGGCCTTCGACTACACGGAGACGGAAGATCAGCTCGCCAGTGCCCAGGAGATCAAGCAGGACATGATGAAAGCCGTCCCCATGGATCGGCTTCTCTGCGGCGACGTGGGCTACGGTAAGACGGAGGTGGCTTTCCGGGCGGTGATGAAGTGCATCTTAGACGGCAAACAGGCCGCCATCCTGGTACCCACCACGGTATTGGCCCAACAGCACTACAGCACGGCCATCCGCCGATTTGCCGGGTATCCGGTGAAGATTGAGACCTTGAGCCGCTTCCAGACCCCGGCGGAGGCCAAGCGGATTCTGGCGGAAGTGGCCCAGGGGCGGGTGGACTTGGTCATCGGCACCCATAAGATCATCCAGAAATCCGTACAATTTAAAGACCTGGGCCTGCTCATCGTAGATGAAGAACAGCGGTTCGGCGTCAGCCACAAGGAGCGGCTCAAGGAGATGAGCAAGAATGTAGACGTGCTCACCCTGTCGGCCACCCCCATCCCCCGCACCCTCAACATGGCCCTGTCCGGGATCCGGGACATGTCCACCATTGAGGAGCCGCCCCAAAATCGGCGGCCCGTCCAGACCTATGTCATGGAGCACGACTGGGGCGTTATCGCCGACGCCATCCGCAAAGAGATCAGCCGAGGCGGCCAGGTCTACTACCTCCACAACCGGGTGGAGAGTATTGAACGGGTTGCCGCCCGGGTGCGGGAGCTCTCAGGCGGGGCCAGAGTGACCGTGGCCCACGGGCGGATGGATGAGCGGCACCTGGGCCGTGCCATGGAGCACATGGTCAGCGGCGAGAGCCAGATCCTCGTATGTACGACGATTATTGAGACGGGGATGGATATCCCCAACGTCAACACGCTCATTATCGAAAACGCCGACCGGATGGGGCTGGCCCAGCTCCATCAGATTCGGGGCCGGGTGGGCCGCTCCAGCCGGCCGGCCTTTGCGTATCTCACCTATAAACCGGATAAGGCCCTCACAGAGATTGCCACGAAGCGGTTATCCGCCATCCGGGAGTTTGCCGAGTTCAATTCCGGCTTTAAAATCGCCCTGCGGGACTTGGAGATCCGGGGGGCGGGGAATATTTTAGGGCGGGAGCAATCCGGCCATATGGTCAGCGTGGGCTATGACATGTATTTAAAGTTATTAAATGAGGCGGTGTTAGAGGAAAAGGGCGAAGCGCCCCCGGTTCGTACCGAGTGCGCCGCCGACCTGTCTGTAGACGCCAACATCCCCGCCGACTACGTCCCCATGCCGGAACAGCGGATGGATTTATACCGCAGAATCGCCTATATCCGCACCCAGGCGGATGCAGAGGACGTGACCGACGAACTCATCGACCGCTACGGCGAGCCGCCGGACAGCGTATTGACGCTGATCCAAGTGGCCCTCCTCCGGGGGCTGGCCACCCGGGCGGGGATTTCGGAGATATCCCAAAAGGGCGGGCAGTTGCACGTCAGTTTTTCCGAATTTTCTTTAGAGCGGATTTCTGCCATCTACCAACTGCCGGGATTCCAGGGCCGGATTAAGATTTTAGCCGGGGAGACCCCTGCCATCCGGATGAAACTCACGGGAGATGCCCCTGTGATTGATCAGGCGACGGCGTTTGTGCGGGTGTACGGAGAGGAATTTTCATAAAATTAACATCTTTGTTGTTGTCTCGGGATGGACTCCGTGGTACAATAGAAAACCGTACAATAGAAAATACACATCGGAGGAAGATGAAATGATACGAGCAAATTGGAGAAAGACTCTTGCGTTACTCTTAGCGCTGCTTTTGGTAATCACGCCCCTCGTGGCCTGTGGGCAAAGTGCGCCGGAAGAAGAGGAGCCGCCCGTGGAGACTGAGGCGCCGGAAACACCGGAGCCAATAGAGCCGGAGCCGGAAATGCCGGAACTCCGCCTGCCGGGGGACACCATCGCCGGGATCGGCCGTTATGAAGTGATCTTTGAACTGGATGACATGCCCCTCCTGTGGGAGGAGATGTACCACTACCTGCAAAGCACCCGCCGCATGTTGGAGAGCGTAATGGTCATAGAGGACTGGGACGCCGACTCTGAGGAGCTCGACGCCGATGGCGAACCCATGACATTTAATGAAATCCTCATCCACAACGCCATTGAGAATGCCCTGCAGCACCGTGCGGTGCAGTGGCTCTTTAACGATTTGGGCGAAACCTTGGAGGAAGACCATTATCAAGAGACCAAAGCGGAGTATATGGAAGCTTTTGGGATGAGCGAAGAAGAGTTTCTGGCAATGCTCTGGGAGAACTATCTGACGGAAGGCACCTTCGCCTATATCTTCTCTGTTTTGGCCATGCGTGACCAGGCCATGATCGCCCTCTACGGAGAGCAGGGAGAAGCTGTTCCGGCGGAAGCGATTGACGCCTTTGTAGAGGAACACGAAGTCCTCCGTGCCAAACACATTTTGCTCTCCATCAGAGATGAGAATAATCAGGATCTGCCGGAGGCGGAACAGGCCGAAGTGCGTGCCGCCGCAGACGCCATTTTCGAAGAAGTGACGGCCCTGCAAGGAGACGCCCGTCTCACGCTTTTTGACGAACTCATTATAGAAGTGGGCGAAGATCCGGGGATGTTTTCCAATCCGGAAGGGTACGTCTTTATGGAAGGCGTCATGGTGCCGGAGTTTTTCGACGGTACGCGCGCCCTCGCCTACGGCGAGATCAGCCCGCCCATCCGGAGCGGTTTTGGCTATCACATTATCCTCCGTCTGCCGGTGGAGGGAGATCAGGAAGTGATGCAGCCAGGTATGCAGCCCGGTGCACCGCCGGAAACGGTGCAGAGAATGGCGGCAATTTCACATATGAGAGAACTTTTGGAAGAAATCAAGGAAGAATTGCAGGCGCAATACAGAACCACCCCCCTGTTTGACCGCATTGTTCCCGGCGAAATTTTTGCCGCAGCGGAATAGAATATTGAGTTCTTTTTAAAAAAGGAGAGATTTCTCCCCCGAAACGGCTTGACAGGGTTATGTGGGATATGATATATTAATCGGGCGCCTTTTTTGGCGGTTGCTGCAAGAAATATCTGGGTTGGCGAAAAAAGTAGTTGACAGAGCGGGTATGGATGT
>Ga0123355_10003428_pt1 | contig 22718 bp, 13 predicted proteins | sample TergutEmb28metaG_3_FD_89872 | JGI IMG/M metagenome (GOLD analysis project Ga0123355, IMG submission 89872) | Embiratermes neotenicus P1 segment gut microbial communities from Petit-Saut dam, French Guiana - Emb289 P1 | ecosystem: Host-associated > Arthropoda: Insects > Digestive system > Gut ... | reverse complement strand
GTAAAACATACATATATGTATATGTATATATATGTGTGTGTGTACACACACACACACACACATGAGTAATTACATTTCTAACTCCAAATGCTCTTAAAAGGGATAAATGTTTAAACTCACAAATGCGTGTGTGTGTGTGTGTGTGTGTGTGTGTGCATATACATATATACATTTATGTGTGTGTGTGTGTGTTTGTGTATGCAATACACACATGTATATGTAATATACAAAAAAAATTGGTGTTCCGTAGACCATGTAAAGTATTTTATTGAATTGAGAGGCATTTTTAATCACTGGTTCTCTCACGTCTGTGAATATGATTCTGAAAACTTTCGAAACATATAAACTGTATTCACGTTTCTGACGAAGGTTTATTTTACGGTTTATGTAATAATATATTTCTGTCTCATGTCTTTGAAAACCATGTGTTCATACATATGTATTGGAGCTTTCGCGGCGATAAAATTCAATAAAATGTTCTCGGGAAAGCAGCTACGTCAAGGTGTAAAACCTTTACGACGTTCCCGGGACAGAGCATTTTCCCCGCAGCTACGGAAAATTTTTAGTTTCACGCGGTTGTCTACCCGAGAAGATTTAATGTGTTCTTATGTCTATCTTACCGCGAATGGAAATATGAATCCGTTTAATCTCCGCATACACACTATTTTTCTCCAAAATGAACCTTAGCTTATTTCTGGAGATAATTAAGACCGTTGGTAATAAAGACCTTGTTTTCGTCGTACGTGATGCTACGTTGATTGGATTGAGTTCCTAAGCGGATTATCAAATAAGTCGAACATCCCAGATTTTATAACGAAATAGTGATGTAAAATATCCACATATTTCTTCGAGTAACGTATATTTAATTATGTTTTCATGTGCATAAGTTACCAAAATAACTTCAAATATTCAAGGACTATAATCATTTGAATCCAGGATTGCTATTTACTTCAAATGCGAATTTTCTTTCGTGCATAAAGTAATATTTTTGTGTAAAATTTTACCGAATTTCGAGAAAAATTTCAGGTTTCTGTATGAGTACATTACATCATATTGTACTTACATCTTTAGTTAAAACACCGCTTTGGTGTTTCAGTTTGTCGGTCCGGGTTTTTGGCTGCTGGTTATTTCCAAAAACTTTTGCATATTTGAATGGTACTGAAAGACAAATCTACAAGTTTTTTTAAGTTGTGTGTAATGATAACGTTATGGGTGTAATTTTAATGTTATATTATCACTTTTCGAACTTGAAAATAAAAACATATGAATACAGCAATCGATCTGTGGAATGTTTACTAAACTTCGGTATATTCTTGACATCTCATTTTCTCGCTGTGCGTGATTTCTATAATGAGTGGTGAATAAAGTAGTATAACAGGGAATAACAGAAGTATGAATGGTCATACGAAGAACGACGACTAGAGAGAACTGTCGGCAGACGAAGTCCTTTGTTTGCGGTGTACACAAACTTGAATAATTCTGTTTTTTTAGTTTTGTATAGTTGCTTAAAGCGAGAGTGGTATTTTTTAAAATAAAATTTTGACTATATCTTCTCTTTTTGTAACTTCCTTTTCCCTGATATGTTCTGTTTTTACGACCAACAAGCAGGAAATGTACTCCTTTCTTGTGACGCATATATGGCAGCCATAGCTCACAGAGCACCACCGATAATCGTGTAAGTTATTAAACTAAGTAGGAGTGCATAGAGAAAGATCGTAATGTTTTGTATGCTAACTGATGAGACCTGGCCTCTAATCTCTCCAAGTTATTGTTCCATCAACTTCTTTTTTCTTTTAGCGAATAGAACCTTTTGGTTGAGTAAGCGTAGTCTTCGTAGACGTCCGAAGTAAGTTAAATAAAGTGCGTTAGCTCGTGATATCATCATACTGCTGTAAACCTTTTGTTTGTTACGCATATGATACAGTATATATTTCGCCCATTGCAGGAATATCACGATAGCTTGGGACTGCTGATTTAGCTTCCGTGAGAATATCATATTTTTTAATCTAGAATATGCCCATTTAAATAACCTGAATAACGTGCCGAAGTTAGGGTGAAGTGATGAAGGTGTGCTTAAATAAAAGCCATCCCATGAACAAGCATGTGGGAGTGAAAGTATGCATTCTTGACAATGGCAGTAGATGGAGATGAATGGTCAAATTCACACCCTCTGTTTGCACCCAGGGGCAAAGCGAGCTGAGTGCGCCCAAGAGCCGGTCTGCACACATTGATAAAAAGGAGGGAAGAATATTATGTCCCCGCTGGAAGTGGAACGTCGGTCGCCCGAACAATAGCCGGTCACTATGCTGATTGAGCGGGAGAAAAGAGAAATGCTACAAAATTTTGATGAGGAAAACTGACGAACCACATGGAAAATCTAGCAGTGGATTTATAGATAATACTAAAATGGTTGCCAGAGAAGTGATGTGAAAATTTGAAGTGAATTTGTTACCGTGGCTAGCTGTTATCAACATGGTACCACCAATCTTGTAAGTGTTCACGTGTTCACTTCGCTTGTTTAGCGCTACAAAACCAGCAAAGAGTGTTTGCTAAATGGGCAGATATTTGAACAAGTTTGGATCAAATATTGATAGTAATTGGTTGGCCAAACTGAAAGATATTTGGGCAACTGTTGCAAATCAAATTTGTATGGAAGCAGAGTAAAATTCACAACTTACGAATTTCTTTTGTTAATACCAGCGTAGCAATACATTTTACCGATAATTCAATATGTCATTGCTGTCCGTACCGCATACTGGTAGGGACATCTCATCTCAGTCCATTGTATTTATCTTTACTGCCATTCGGAAGCAAATGCAAATTTCTAACCAAAACACGGTCGTGTAAGACTAGGTCTTTGGTTTTTATCAGTAGAAGTTTCCATATTTAACTTGCCCATTCCGTGGTAGTATGGAGCAAAATGAAAGAACACGTGTACTACATTAAAGGAAACACGTTGTACAAGAGAATAATGAAATATGGGTATTCTTTTATAGGTACTACGTTGTTTTCGTTGTAATAATTACGACACTTGCTCACACAAGGGGATATTATGGATCGTTTGTATGAACTTATCACGTGTTTTCTATGAACACCTGTAGTTAATTTATTGTACTGTTAAAATCGCCTGGCTTCCGAACAGTTTTGCTCATTTGTCCTGTAGTTTGGTTCATTGTTTTCATTACTTGTTTTTTCCGCAATGATGTATGTGTGTGTGTTTTTTTTGTAATTGTTAAAATATAGTTACCTTGACAATTTTGATTATTGTTGCATTCATTTCCGTTGTATACTCCACATGAACGTGCCCACTTCTAGAGGTTCTAGAGGTTCATGTTCTGACATAAAGCATGGAACGACCATTTAAATTTCGATATAGCGGTGAAAGGATTACTTCGCTCGACTAAGCAACTGCTACCATGGGGCCCGCCTAGTGTTCGGTTACATGGATGCCGGGAGCTGTTTCCCCGGGGGTAAAGTGGCCTGAGAATAAAGCTGACCACTCGCCCATACTTAGAGTCGAGGTTAATAACGAGTGGAACTATGCTTTCCACTACCTTTTGTGCCTTCATCGCGTGACAGAGACAACCTGGCTTATTATTATTATAATTATTATTATTATTATGGGGTCTTGCAAAATGTTTTTGTTAATGTTACTGGTGACCGAGAACACAACACATTGAATTTAATATGAAATAATTTTTAATATTGCAGTATTAGTTTCTATCGAGAACAAATTGGCTCGTCCTGCGGCTGTTAAAACCCTTTCCTGTGATTTTGCCGTCACCTTCAAGTGTGGTTATCCATTGGGGAATCTTCCTTACAAGAGGTATAGATGGGCGAAACCTAGGTGCAGTTCTGAAAAAAAGTTGTGCGACTTGAGGGTTGTACAACCTTGTCAAAATGTCTTGTGCGTTGTGGCGTCATTCTTGTGCCGTGAAGATGGTAAGGACAGATTTTTCTGAAATGTCGGTACCAACCTTCCGAACTACACGGCGTATTCTGTGAAACACAACTTCGCATGTCGTCATGTTTGTGCACTGTAATGCATAAATAAATAAATATATATATATATAGCCTCATTTTATTTGACAACTGTCGCTAGTCCCTTTCCATAGGCTCGCCTAACTCACGGAAATATTTTAAGTGTGACATTCCGCCGTGATATAAAATTACACAGAGATAAGGAGTGTGTTGTCAATCACAACATCTTCGTGTAATAAGTTCACTTTTTTTAAGCTACTTGTTAAGGCTGACCTATAAAAGAGCCTTCATCAGGAAGTAGAGACAAAGGGAGTATAACAGATGTGTTATACTTTATGTTGGTAAGATGTGAACACCGATTCCCCGAAGCGTAGTAATGTCTTAAACTGTAATACATACGTTGGAAAAAAAAAAAAAACATAAAATCAATGCATTTAGACATTTTGTTCTTGTCTTTAAGTAAAGTTTAATATTTCAGTAAAAGTATTTTGTTCTACATGTTTTCAGAACTGTCCAATACTTCACAGTTTGCGCTGCCCCATTTGGTGAACGTAATTTAACAAACATGGTTGAGCTGTGACTTCCTTTTGCATGAGTTTTCTCGCAGAATTTTGTAAGAATAGTTCATAATGTAATTAAATGACGTAAGGTGTTGTGCATCTGGAAACCATTGTAAGATTTAACTGATCATACAGAAATCGTTCCAGTGTACGTTCGGATGTGTTTAATTCATATTATTAGGACGAAGGGAGAAAGGGGGCGTTGGCACTAGTTTGCAACTAGAGACGGTCTTGTTCGGAGTGTTCACACCGAAATGGCTTGTAGCATTCCGTGTTGAATACTCTGTAGCAGTGTGAGGCTGAAATGCGTATATAGAGTACCAAATTGAACAGGCCGTAGCTGAGTCACGCTGAAGTGGATTTAGAGCTTGCTATATTCAATAGCCTGTAGCAGAGTCACGTTGAAATGGATTGATAGCATGTCATGTTGAACAGCCTATAGCAGAGTCACGTTGAAATTGTGTTATGGTTTGCCGTATTGAACAGTATATAACAAAGTCGACCTGAAGTGTAGTTCCAGCTTGCCATATTGAATACTCTATAGCAGAGTCACGCGTAATTGGATGAGTAGCGAGCCTAATTGAACAACATATAGGAGAGTCAAGCTGAAATGCATTTCTATTATTCCATGTTGAATAGCTTGTAGCAGAATGACGCTGAAATCGATTTGTAACATTCCATATTGAACAGCCTGTAGCAGAGTCACGCTGAAATGGATTTGTAACATTCCATACTGAACAGCCTATAGCAGGGCTCTCATTATACCGCACTGTAGCAACACCTTGGGACGAAGGTCGGATCGGATCGGATGCTGTAGCAGCCATCGAGAAAGCGTATTGGCAGACTGCTGGCTGGCTGCTGCTGGGCGGATAGAGGAGAAACCAGTGGCAGCGGCGAGGCGCACATAGCGCAGTGTGGGTTGCGGCACCGCAGGGGCAAGGCAAGTCTGGCGAAGGCCGAAGGACGCGCCGTTCCACATTTCAGTTACAATAATATAAGTAACGCGTCCGTCGCTGCTGTAAGCTTTAATGTAATGTGCTGTTTACAGTAAATAGTGTGAAAAGTGTATTCAATGCAGTTATCTGTAGAGTTGGAAAATGTAGTTGCCTTCTCATCATTGATACCAGAATAGTGGTTTAAAGTGCATCTTTCAGTCTGTGGACAGCTGTGCTTTAAGAAGCAGAGCTTTTATGTACACTTCTAAAGGACACCAGTGACGTGGTTGTGTGGTCGTAAGTATCAAGTGCTCTGTGTTTGTGCATCTGTGATTACTTATGCACGTGTTCTTCTTATCAGTAATTGATACATAGAATAAATTTCTGCTGTAGTACATTTCATGTTGGTAATGTCTCCGTGGTGACATTTGTACTATTTTAGTCCATCGCGAACGAAGCATATGGTCGTGTTTCAGTATCACCTCAGCCACAGTCATCTTGTAGGCCAATCACACCGTCTTATTTGACGGATTGTCACTGCGAGAAAACTCCAAAATCAGCGAAGGGTGTAATGAAACATTATTTACGTCATTACAGATGTAATTAACGCAATGCGCTCGGGGTTTAAAACATTTTTAAAGCGTGGCTTAACCCTGTAAAGTGTAATGGTTACTGTATTGTACCATCTGAACTAAGATATAAAAATGTTTTCTTAAAATAACGGTGATTACTTCCCTTGGCAGCATTAGCCGACTAGTATGCATAATGGAGACATACTTCGAGGTAGGAACTGAACTTGTATATGCTATTAAGTGTTAAGTGTTAGATATTCGTAGATTATTAGCTAAGTATTTTGAAAACACAGCTATATTATGCTCTCCGTATGCAGTGACGCGAAGGACGGAATGCTCTGTGACGATTATGCAGGCGCTGGCATAATCATTTATCTTTGCACTCTGTCAGACTTAGTGGCGTTCAGTAAAAAAGTAAAAGGTTTTATAATTCCGTACTCCTTCTATATTCAGTATGTGATATTTGTGAATATAACCAGAGTGTTATGGTAGGCTGTACTGCATTAGTGACTTATGTTGGTTACTAAAGGTTATCTCGTGTGAATTGCATATGGCAGAAAGACTAATTATCAAAAATGACTGTCGATTTTAGGCCAGATGCAACGGAAATTCTTTACAGTCGACGGCCATTTTGTGGTAGAATTCGGCGAAGGTGGAGCAGCCCCCCTTTTTTTTGCACTTTACCTTTCTTCAAGAAATTGGGATGCAGGAGCTTGGTATGAACGTGACTGTCCACAAGTGTATTTCGTAATGAGATATTTTATTGTATTTTAAACACGTTATTTTATTTTCTATTATCTCAGTCGGTAAAGGGACTGGGCTACAGGCTGGACGACCGAGGGTTCGGGGTTTGACTGTCGTCAGGACCAAGTGTTTGTTCTCTTCTCCAAAACCTGGCATATGAGCCTGGAGTTCAAACAGCCTCCTGTTTAATAGGTACGGGGTTAAAGCGAGTGGAGGGAGGGGGGTAGTGTAAGCTGACCTCTCCCTTGTAGTACTGAAGTTAAAAATGAGTGGCTATATACCTCCATTCCTGCACATACCTTCATACCTTGGTGTTTAGTTAAGCACCACTTTATCTTTTCTGTTATTAAAATATGTCTTGATGTCCCATTTTTCCAATGCAGTTTGCTCACCTTTTACCAGTATGATTTTCCAGTAAAAATCATTAATTTCACGTCATAATTGATTCTAGGTTACTAGTGGTGTCGAAAGGTATTTGGACATCACATACATGCTGCTCAAGAGGACCCGTTTGTCCAAACGTCACAAGTTGGAAATTATTTTATTATTGCAATCCGTTTTTTTTCCGTCCCTGTGTTTCGTCTGGGAACTTTTTACAGTTTATTGCAGTGAAGTTTGGTGTTCGGTCTATGTAACAGGAGTTGTATTTGGGATTAAATTTTTCAGATCGGTGCTGTATGTAAAATCTGAAAGATAGTTTGTGTAAAACGTTGATGCCTGCGTGTACTCATTTCGACTGTTGCTTCTTTTCAGCTGTAGTCTCAGTGTTTTGATAAAAGAGTTTACGTATTCGTTGAGCGGGGCATAACATTCGTCACAGTAAAACAGCTCGGTTCAAGTTTCAAGGTCAACAATTGTCTGAAGAAGTACCCGACCGAGTTGGCTACTGCTGCTGAGATAGAGTGCGCGCGCTCGCATTTGTTGCATTGTTTCGTCTGCGAGCTATTTGTATGTGCGATTTATCAACACGTTATGCGTGGCTAATATGATGCATATTTCAGTACGCTTTCAGCTCTTTGCATTATTGTGTAAGTATCTATATGTGCCACCTTTCTTCAAAACAAATCTCATCCTATGGACTTAAGTTTTAAAGTATGTTATTCGCGAACATTATATTTCACATTCAGTATTTGCACAGGGAAAAGGCAAATGTAAAGACATCCCCGTACACGCCATGGAGGCGTGTAGGTGTGGAGGTATAGCCCCACTCATTCCTAACCGCAGCAATAGGTGGAGGTGGGTGGTCAGATTCACACCCCGGCCACTTTACCCTCGACGAAGGAGCCCCCAGTTCCCACTTGAATGGGAGGCTGCTTGGCATCCAGAACCGGTCTCTGGAAATTTTTGTAGAAAAGGTAAAACATTCCCCTGTCCGGTTATGAACTCCGGATCGTTCAGTTCGTAGCCTAATCACAACGCTCAGTACGCTGTCCCGGTCCCTCACGCACTTGACTCCCATAACATATGTTCATTTTGGTTGCCGTTTCAGGACGAAGGTGATTACTGAACGTATAGTGTTGAAGGCTGTGTGAGATTTTATGTATTGCACAGTACTGAACAGCAGGGGCCCGTAAATTTTTCAAAAGTGTTGGAGCCACATCAGAATTCTAGCAACAGAGGGGTGACGTGAGGCATATTCCTTTCTGACGGTACGTAAATATTAGGCACTGCCGTACAAAATTCAGGTCGCCTGGGATTTGTGTACTCCTGCTTAAGAGTACAGTGCGTTCTGGTATCACGCGTTTCGTTAAAGCGAATTGGCTAGAACGCGGTTAAATAATAGGTGAACGCAGTTTGTATATCGCGAACTTTCTCGTAGGCGTGTTGGCTGTTATGCGATTGCAGCGACCTTTGTGAATATGCAAGGTTGGATAACGGTCCAAATTTTTTGTGATCTAACCTTATTTTTATTACGCAGTGTTCGTAACGCGAGGCCTCACAAAAGCGCAACTATCGCGTTATTGCGGAACTGACTGTGTACTTTTCCCCACAGATTCGCTGTGGATATAAGCGGTGGCTTTAGAGGTATTGTATAAGGATGAACAATATGCTGGAGAAAGTGCATTCGTTTGTATTCCTCCTCCCTTCCTCATCCCGCCGTCTGCGATCCGTAGTGGGTGATGATTTTTATGTATGGTTTTGAAGTTACGTAATTATGAGGAGAGTTACACACCATTCAGATCCGTGTTAGGCGAGGCCTTCACTATTTCTTCCTGGTCATAACAGTGTGTGCTGTGTCGCGGTGGCAATAAGCCTTTTCTGCCGGGGTAGAGTGGATTGTATCGAGAAAGATTTTTATGGTTCTTACGGTACTTTCTGGTGCTATTATTGCATCATTATTTGTCCAGATATATAGGATCTAAATGGAATTTATGCCCCACTATCGCAGTTTCCTTTCAGCTTTTATCTCCGTGTAGATAAACGTTAGGACTGGTGGAGTTAGATAGTTGGTTGTTGTATGCAGGCGTAACCAGTTCGGTGTGTTCTTGTCGGTGTGACGTAGACTTAACCGTTTCTAAGAGTAATTAGTGTTTGCTTTTGTTTGACAGCGGACTCTACTGCAGCGAGTTGTCTAGCCTTGGCTTATTTCGTTGAAGAGCAGACTCAGTTTCCAGTTGTATGAATTTTTCGCGCAACTTTTCGCTGTACGATAATTTAAGTGACGCGAACAGTGTCCAGCAGAATTCGAAGCAAGAAGAAACATGGTTCAGTGACGTTCTTCATAATTCTGTGGTAATAAATGTGCATACTTGCAACCAGAGATTTACCCGTATTAGGCTGTGGAGTCCTGTTGTGTAGTGAAATTAGTTCACATCCATTGTCAGGTGTGTATTTCTATCAGATGCATGATGAGCATGGTTGTGTAAGTACTGTCTTTAATAACATTTAACTCTGCAGTGTTCATTTAAGCTTACCAGCATTGTGTTGCATTCCTCTTCAGTATCAAGGGAAATGTTGAGCGTGTCAAGTTTTTCAGTTGCACAGAAGTTCAAAATTATTTGTGCAACTTTGAACTCTTTCAGGGTATAGGAAAATAAGAAGGGTCGCGTATTTGAAAGAAAATTATGCCAGATGATGCAGAAAAAGACCCAGAAGATGTCTGTAATGTTCTACCTTCAACCGGTAGTTCAAAAGTTCAGTTCCTGTCCTTTTGTGTGCTGTTCATACCCTTATACGTAAAGGCGTAAATTATAATCTAATTCCAGAAATCAATTGACCGCTCTAGGTAACTCAAAACTTGACGCTGCACGTGTGTACGTATGTCGTCATTCTTGTGTTACCATTGTGTTGTCTTGGTACAGTAATTTCTTTACGAAACCTGCAGATTTGCCGCATGGAATTTTGTTTGGAGTGTGAGATGCGCAGCCCGTGAAGTTTCTTCTTGGCGTGGTAAAAATTTAGACAGATGTTGTGTGGATCGATTGCTGGCAGAGGCAAGAGATTTTTATCTTTTCAAAAGCACCCTTACCTCTCTGGGGCCTCCTCAGTCTGCTGTTCACTGAGTCCCGTGGGCTATTTCCCCGGGAGCAAAGCAGCCGGGCCGTGAAACTCGCTACTTACTTATGTAGTGTAGAGGTTAAGAATTGATGGACCTGTACCTCCTTTCCCTATATTCCTTCGTGGTGTAATGCCTAATTAAGCACAGGTACTTCTCCTGTGCCTTTACCTTTACCTTACCTTTACATTTTATCCAAGTTACCAGTTTGCTGCAGTATTTGTTATGGTTGTGTGACAACACATTTGCGAAGCTCCGTACTCTACAGTTACCATGGAGCAGCGTCCTCGACAGGCCAGTACTCGTTTTGCATAGCTAATATTCAATCATCTCGTCAAAATATCTCCTGCTTTATGGAATCCGAAAGTTGCCGACTTCACAAGAGCCTAGCTTCGTCTAATTTTTTTAAAAAACTTTGTATGTTCCATACCATGCATTAAAGGGATATTTCAGTTAACGTGATAAGGCAACAAATGCACTTATGTAAAACATGTTTGTCACATACTCTTCAGACCAACGTGTTTCATTGGCTGCCGCGACCATCATCAGGGTAACCGATCATTTGTTTAGAATCTTGTCTTCACTTCTACTGTATAAAAACGTAAGGATTAAAACATACAGAACCATAATTTACTTGCTTTTTATGAGTGTGGAGGACGAGCATAGCCTGAGGGTGTTCTTAAACAGGGTGCTGAGAGGAGTATTTGGAAGTGGAATGAAATAAGAGGAAGCTGGAGGAAATGGCATAATGAGGATGTTCACGATTTATGCTTCCCCATAATGTTCGTAGGATTCTCAAATAAAGGAGGGTGAAATGGGCGGAGCATATGACTCCAAGGAAGAAAAGAGAAACGTATAGTGTTTGGCGGTACACCCCGAAGGAAAGGGTCAACTTGTAAGACTTGGTGAGAAGGTAATATTCAAATGTATTTTGAAGTCGGATTGGGGGGTGTGGACTGCAGTACGTGGGGTCAGGATAAGGCAAGTGGCGTGTTGTGGTGAATACGGTGACGAACCGTCGTGTTCCGCAGATTGCGGGGCATTTCTAGGCTTTGCAAGCGGGAACGTGCTTCATGCGGTTAGTTATTAGACAAGATCTTGCCACTGGTCATTGCATGAATCCACTCTACATCCTCATATGCCATTTCATCAGGACGCCTTTTTATATCAACTACCCATCTACGCCTAGGTCAACCAAATGGTCTTTCGTTTCCGACAGATGCACTTCTGTTCCGTCTCATGCGTGCTACATGTGCTGGTGTGATGTGATAAGTCTGATAAGGTGAAAAATACAAATACTGAACCTTCTCTTGAGGCAGTTTACCACAGTACTTTGCCTACAGCAGCGGTTCACCTGTTCTTGTAGATATTCTTTCTGTCGTTATAGGCAGATCTTCATGGAAGTGCAAATTTGGGAGAACCTGCTGCCTGCTTCTTTCGGGATAGAAGACTGTAGCAGCGGGTTTTTCCAAAACGCTGCTAATCGCCTACCTTACAGCACAATATCAAAACCCATGAGGCAGCAGTCTACGTATTCAAGTTGAAATGTTCGTTCCAAGGAGGCGTAACTTATTTTGCGTGAAGTAATAGGGTGTAACAAGTGACATTGGCTGTCTTATCAAACGGCTCGATACTTAACGGGGAGTGCCATTCTGATAAGAATAAAGACGTTACAAGCTTTCACCAGTGTAGTAGGTGTTGTGTGTTTGCTATTGGCCCACATGGGTTTGAAGAGTAGAGGAATTTTCATTGTCAGCTGTAGTGGACAAGGAAACAGCCTTAGTCTAGTGTAGACGTACGGCATATCATTCCACTATTGACATCTTGTAAGGGTAGACGCGGTTTGCGGAACCCAATCACACTGCTAGCTGTATGAATGGGTACAAGTTACACTTCCGACGCGAAAGTGTGGAGTTGCTAGTTTGAGTTCAAACACATATACCAGCCTCTGCTTCACTCAAAATTCCGAACATGCGTTGGAAACCTTGTTATGTGCATGAAAGACGGTATCTGATATCTACCGATTAGCTTTCAGCTTGCAGCTTTGCTGTAGTGCATCTGGTAAAACATGCTGTTACACCAGGGTTCGGCCATCGTGTTGTACTCGTAGATTAGAATATTCAGGACGTGCTCTTGCGTTTTCTGCTATTGTTCATGTTTTAAGAATATTACATGAGTCCTGTGCAGGTCAGGTGATTGTTTTATGATTGTAAGAGTTCCGAACTTACAAATGCTTGAATCACATTTCCTGATTCATAGTGGCGTCTCAAAATGATGGTCGTTTGCACAGTGGCTGTGTTACTGCTGACTTAGCGAGTAAGATATTCACCAAATGGGAAAGTATCACCCGCTGGGAGTCTTTAGATGTTATTTAGAGAATATGAAATTCAAGTTTTCTGAAATGTTCACCGTGTCGACTGATAACTAGTTACCGATGTTTTGAAGAATCATAATACCTTCATTTTCAGGGACTGACATTCCAAGAAGAGTCTGTATACCGGTCGACACGATGTAACATACCAGAAGACGTGAGTCTTGAGCATCATCGCTGTGACAACTGACATTTCGCGTAGAAAATGTGACTTGAATTGGGTGGCAGAGGTCATTTTGTTGTAGGTAGTGTGAGAGCATGAATCGGAGGACGAGATCAAAGACATGCTCACTGTTTGTTACGTTTTAGTGGATGTAATAATTTTAGTGTTGTTTGGTTGGTCTAAAATTAATTGTTTCGTGGGTAAGTTGGTTGTGGGTGTTGGGGAAAAATTATTTTTGGCAAATGGTAGCTAAGTCAGTAGTTGATTTGTTGAATAATATCAAGGAGAAAATGCTTTTTTCAGAAGACTAAAAAGGTAAATATTAATTTATGTACAGGAAGAGAAAAGGAATGTTCTAGGTAATTACGAAGGAATTTATGTGCATATGGTAATACGTGTTTCTGGAATGTTGGTATTAAGTTAAAAGAGTTAGTGGAAAGGTAAATATGTATCTTTGAGCATTTTGTTAGTGTGGGATATATATGTCAGAAGCCTGAGGACGTGACATGTTTTGCACACCGCGAGATTGGAAAGTTAAATTTTACTTTAGTCTGACCTGGATGGTGAGTTTTGATGTACGCAGCTGCAGATGACGTGGGGAGTGGACGTTTTATTTAAAGCGGATTTTGGGTGGTATCTTGAAATGAATGTACCATCGTCTAGGATATGACGCCGTGTAGAGTGATAAACTAACCTGTGTTTCTGAGGTACGTACTACCTCCATCTTCAGCGTGTCCTTAAGATGTAGTCATTACGTTTCTCCGAAGCGTCCCTACATTTCTACCAGACTACGCGACGTCACGTCTCAGACGACAGTAACTTCGTTGGGCTGCAAGACCCTACTCTCACAATATTTTAAAGTTTTAATTAAAAATAGTTGTTTATTATTTTAAACTTATTATGTACGATGAAAGTGACAGGTTGCAAAAGTGAATGTGCCGAAAATCAATTACGGTGCGTTTGGCGGGTTGTTGTGGATGAGGGTTGATAGACGTGGAGTGGGGAGTGAAGATGGGATGACGAATGTAATACTTAAGACAGTTAATTTTGCGGTGAAGAAATGACTAGCTGGAAATAATAAATTGCTACAACGGTTTTATGTCATGTGATGAGTGGGAGAGATAGTGGAATGAAGCAGATGACAGTAAAGCGGTAAGGGTTTGTGTGGTGTGAATGTAGTGGATAGGAGGAATGAAAGTGCAGTATTGGAAGATTTATTTATGTAACGTGGAATGGATCAAGAGACTGGGGTTAAGCGGGAGGGTCTTGAGAGAGGGAGGAGAAGTGTTTTATTTCACGACGCTGTCAGTTTCTAAGATCCTGTAGCGTCGGCGGTAGATGAAGTTGAGATGAAGCATGGGTGGTATGGTACTGCAGGGACGATCGAATCACTTACGGAAATATCTCCCATTGTCGCTTCGTCGAATATGTAATAGGTGATTTAACCCCACTCTTTAAACTACAGTCGATGTGTAGCATCAAATGAGACGGGATATGTGTTTTGGGTAAGCTCTTCAAGGCTACTGATCATGGACGATGGTTTACCGTCACACAAAGTGGAGACCAAAGTGTCTTTCTAGTGTGACTTCGGTGCTGTGTTTTACGTAAACGTAAGTATTTGGAAATAATCGTAAGGTTCTTGTCAAAACCTGAAGTCAGCGTCGGTCAGCGTTAATAAGCACTGAAAAAGGAGGAGCTTTGGTTACTGGCGAAAGTAAGTTTGTAAATACTGACAGTTTCTCTACCGAAAATGTAAGTTTTATTGCCTGTTACAACAGTTCAACATTAGTGGTTTAAAGGGGGACGTGTTTTAGTACGATAACGCCGTGTTGACATTCCAGAAGATTCGCATTCTTCGGCAGCGCCGGTGTGTGGATTAAAGCCTGGTGTCGTATGGTGCGATGTCTCCTACTTACATATTTGTGCGATAGAGGGAGATAGAGAGAGCGCGCGCGCGAGAGAGAGAAGGATACTGGTAGATTGACAGACATTAAGTGATGTAGGACAGAATCTGTAGGAGGGTACTTAGTTCTACGACAGTGAACGAAAAATATTACAAAACACTAAAGGGATGTCGCCTCTACGAGATTCGAAGTTTGCACAGCGGTGTTCCTGAAGATTCAAGTCTTCTGGGATGTTACTCTGTATCGTTGGGTGAGCAGTTCTTGACGTGTCGAAGGATCATAGTCCCTTGTCTTCGGGGCCAAGCAGTCAAGTTAGTCTGCTGGTTGACGTGGCGTGTTTGACCCCTAAGACGAAGGCACTGCGATCCTTAGAAACTATGGGAACAATTTGACACAGCGTAGCAGTCCAAAGACCTGAATTTTCAATCTCGCCTCTTTTATCTCTCTTCCCCCCTCTTTCCATACACACCTTGGTGCGAGGTGTACAGAATGATAGGGCTTCTAAACATGTTTACCTAACCGCCTAAACTGAATATGGGAGTTGCTTCAGGACTGGATGATTGTTACCTTCTGGTGCCAAGTCGTGATTGTATGGTGCGTGTCCACAGCTGTGCCTTTACTTCGGTTTTCGTCTGAAATCCTCGAGCTCAAGACGCATTCTTTTAAAGACATTCGTTATGTGGTGGATACGCTGTTTAGTGTTGGGAATATGTAGCTTCGAATGATATGTTGAAGAATTATTATTACAAATTCGATCTGAGGCAGTGAGCCGGGTTAGCGTGGTCGGTATAGTGACTTGGCTAACGGCTGCACGTCCCAGTCGAATCCCAGCTGAGGTAAGACAAGTTCTAATGCTCACCTACTCTCCTGTTGAAGGGTTACCGAGGTTATTTTCCGGTGGTAAAGCGGCCCGTGCGCGAAGCTCACCACTCACCTTCATCTAGTGTCGCGGTTAAGAAAGAGTGGAGATGTACCTTTACAATGAAGGCATGCCGCCTTCTTGGCGTGGACAGGGGGAATTTTACTTTTGAATAACGTACGCAACACGTTGCAGCACTTCAAGCATGGCAAGGAGAATTTAATTTTGCCACGTTTTCTCATGTGCGGCGCAATCGTGTTTTAAGATTCCGGTCTGGTATTCGATTCGATTACCTCCAAAATGTGAATCGAAAGAGTTGTTGTTAACGCCTATCCGCTCGGCTGCACGCGTTGCAGATGGTGTTAATTCGCCTACGAATTGGATTTCGAAGTATTGGACAAAAGGCCAACCATTGTCTGTCACGGCCAGCGTTCTGTGTAGAAGCAGCAGCAAGGGAATGGCGTGGCAACGAAGTATGTGACGAAGCAATGGACTGGGCCTTTCTTTTTTTATCGGGGTATGTAAGTTAATATCTCATGCCGCGAAGTTGAACATTGAACCTGTACTAGACCAGAGCTTCAAACTTGCGTGTACGATTTTCATTTAGAGAGTGGCCTGTACCGAACATTAAAATTCCGTCCCAGTCCAGCAGAAACTCTCTAAGCGACTGACTGACAGACTGGCTGGCTGGCTGGCTGCTGCTTTCACTGACAGTACAGCAGCATAAGTTGCTCCTTTTCTGATCCTCGCCTTTACGTAATCTGAAGAGATAATCGTAAATCTGTTTCGTTGCGCTCCTTCCGTTATTTCTTGGCGGCATTTAAGTAAAGAACTGATACTGAAGGAGAAACAGCAGTTTTAAGAAATGTGCAAGACAGTCCCTGCGTGCATAGAGCATGTAGTATTACCTACGAATGTCATTCAGTATCAGATCGGTGTTTGACTGAGACTGGTGTCGAAATGTTGAACGTTGGCCGTGCTATTTTTGTAGAAACAATAGACATCCCTTACCGGGAGGTGAAATCAATAGCGTATCTACAGAAAGAGGTAGGGGTAATTGGGGCATCTCTGGCACTCCTCTCCTCCAACCTGCGTCTCATCTGAGTTCTCTTTCATTTTTACGTTTCATGCACTGCTGTGAGGCGTACGCAGGCTGTTAAATTGGATATTAGAGTACAAATTTATCGAGGTTCATATTACGTTTCTATGAACGATTACATTTTGCCAGTCTCATTATGTAAATAGAGAGACTGAATGGATAAAAAGTTAGAAATACAAGTATTTACTGCATAGATCTGTCTTAATATAACTTTCCTGTTCTCCAAAAGTAAGAATAAGATTCTGTCGCTTTAATTGTATTCATTATTTTTATATTAGAGTTATGCTTGAAGATGGTTCAGATTGTCGCACTTTTTAGCGCATGTCAGAAACCTTAATAGGAAACTGCTCAGAAAGAGCTGCGCATTTTTCACCGTAAAATGTGAAGTATGCGTCTTCCCCTTAGACACTTGATGTTTGAATGCCGTGGTTGTTGAAGCTGGCAAAATGGTAATTATTTAATTCGTCCCAGCTTTGTGAGGTTTAAAGATTTGCTTTATTACGTGACGGATTGAAAATGCCATACTGCATCTGCTGCTGTAGACCAGTTTAGACGTGACAGCGTTCTCCACTGTTCAGTCTCTTTGTCTACAGAAATAGCAACAAAAACAAGCGGTGAGTTTTCTTTGAATTGGTGTTCAGTGTTGTTTGTTTTGAATCAGAGTTTTAAGTGAGCGAAAAATTGTGATATGATGGCACTGCGGTTCTGTTACTTGGGTTTGAGTTCAGTTGGGTTTATTTCTTATTTTTTGGCACTGAAAATCCCTTGACAAGAAGTCAAGTTCTGTGAAATTTCAGGGTATGAACTAGTGAAGTCCGGTCTTTGGTCTCGCGCAACGATCAGCTTCCATGAAGAAACGGTTTATCTGTTTCACTTGCACTTCGACCACGTAGCCTGCGGAAGCAGTTACAAAAATGGAAAGAGTAAGACCGACAGCGAAGAAGCTATGTATGTTACGAGAAGTAAGAGCTTCCAGTAGTCCATGACATACGTATTTTTGTTTTGTGTCTCTCCATGTCTTCTGTACGTAATAACCACGAAATATTGCAGTTCACTTACTGATGTAAGCCCACCAAAATGCACTTCCAGTAAATTATGTTATTATTATCATCATCATCATCTCCTTTGTGCATAGTATTTATACTTATATTCCTGAGACAAACTATGTCCCTAGGGAATATAGTGTTGCAGCTATTCTGTTATTACTATTCCTGGTGCTTATATCGTTAGTTTCAGTGTTGAATCTATTGTACTTTTACATTAGTACTTTCCGAAGCATGTGTGCAGTGTATGGCTGTTTTGTGTAGTTCCTTGACTTCATGTTTTCCTGGTATGTTGCTGACGTATTTTCTGAATGACTTTGAAATAGTCCCAGTCGCTCCTATTATTACTGGTATCACCTTTGTTTTTACATTCCACTTGCGCTGTATTTCTATTGTAAGGTCTTTATATTTTAGAATCTTCTCGGCTTCTTTTTAAATCACATTTCTGTCTCCTGAGATTGCAACGTCTATTAACATACATTACTACTACTACTACTATGCTACTACTACTACTACATATCACTTTCTTCTACATGCTTCAGCCCTTCTGGGCCATTATCAGAGAGAACTTAACAGAAGAGACAAGGTGTACAAATCACTGGTGTGTATCATCATTAGAAAATGCAGTTTCTGCAAGTACAAGGGTGATCTCAAAAGAAATGCACAGAACGCAATACCTACAGAACAGAACACCAGATGTGCGGGAAAGTGTTATAGTCCTTCATTGTAGTCCCCCTTCTGTCGAATGACTGCATCCCAACGTTTTGGAAGGTCCATGATACCCGTCAGTTCTGTAGAACAAATGAGCTGTCTGACGCGTCGGGTAACGGAGGCAGATAGGTCCTCCAGCGTAGAGAAACGCACACCACGCATGTTGATTTTCAATTTTGGGAACAGGTCGAAGTCCGGGGGACTCATATCGGGGCTGTAGGGCGGATGGGGTAGCACCTCCCATCTGTATCTGTCCAAAAATTCACGGACAACCTTACCAATGTGGGGCCGAGCGTTGTCATTGAAAATCAAGACACCGTTTTCCAGCAAGTCTGGTCTGTTCGCGTGCATCTTACGCCTCAGTTTCTGCAAACATTGACAGTAGTAGGCCACAGTTACAGTCGTACCACTCGGTACCCTGTATGTCATGATCACACCTTTACAATCGTATGCGAAAACCGTCATTTCGTTTCACGCTCGACGGGGCCCTCTTGAATTTTTTCGGTCTCGGGGAACCTTTGCCTCTCCACTCACTGGACTGAGATTTCAATTCAGACTCGAAATCCCGGATCCAGGTTTCGTCAATAGCAACCACCTTTTGCAGAAATTCGTTCCCTTCTTCACGAAGTCTGTGCAAATATTATTGTGCAATTTCAACACGTCGACAATTTTGTTCCTCACTGAGGTCATGCGGAACCCACCGGGCGGCAGTTCGACGTTTGTGCAAGCGTTCAGTCAAAATGCGGTAGGCAGATGCTCGCGAAATTCCAGCACAATGTGCAATTTCTTAACATGTCATTCTGCGGTCTTCCTCCAGGATTTGGAGCACACGTCCCGCACTTTGGTCATCAGTCGACGTTCGGGGTCGTCCTGACTTCGGGTCGTTCTCTATGCTCAACCTTCCCTCACGAAAGCGTTGAGTCCAGCGTGAAATTGTGCTTCGGTCAACAGTTTCCACACCACACACTTCTATCAGCGAACTGTGGATCTCCGTTGGAGTTTTCCCGCGTAATGTTTCAGTTTTGATGTACGCGCGCTGATCGCCATTAGTCACGGTACCTGAAACAGGAACAGCCGCCATTTCAACGCTCTGTCGTTTCCAAGTGCACACACCTCCGGAGACACATTACACCGCACTAGCTGCCAGAAGTTCTCCAGTACAACTGCTGAAATGGCGGGAAAGATTGCATCATTACTTATGCAGTGTTGCCAACGTGTGCATTTCTTTTGAGATCACCCTCGTATAAGACACGACACGTGTGTGTGTAACAATACAATGCATTATATTTGTATTCAAATGTCTGTTGCATTTTTTTCAGTTCTGTTGTATGAATGCAGGCCCGTAAAGTTACGTAATTTTCGCGTACCGTTCAAGTGAACACACGGTGCACACCACAATCTAACTTTACGGGACTTGATTCATACAGTATAAAACATAGCGGCAAATGCATGTATGTATATATGTACTTCTAGCTGTCTTATGCTTGCAGTAACTGTATTTTCTGATGATGATGCACACTAGTGCTTTGTGCCTTTTTTCTCCTGTAATAAATTCTCCCTGATGATAGTCCAGAAGGGCCGAAACGTGTAGAAGGGAATAATGTGTAATTATAATATTATAAAATTGACTGTAAATATATTTTGTTGGACAGTGCACGGAAGACATGAAAAACATTAAGATTACAATTCACTGTAGTTATGAATCCGGCCACGTAACCTTGCTGCGCTGTTTCTACACGCTTCCTAATTTTCAGGAGATAATCAAGGATGGTGAAGGATTATTTTCGTTTTGTATTAATTTGGCTTGTGCGATAGATTCAAGAGAATTTAATTAAAGAAACTAACGGATATATAATAGTGAAATGGATTACAAAGTACTGTAGAGAGAAATCGGAGGGTATATGAGATATTTCTGGTGTATCTGTGAAAACCCGACACTGCCAGTGGCGGTCCCAGTAACACCATAAATTACCTGTAATGCTGAATAAGACACAGTTTTCAGTAATCGTACTTTCCTGCCTATAATACAATGAAATATCAAAATTTTATTTAATTTACATAGGATCTTGCATTATTAATAATTTGCCTTAAGTCTGGAAAGTTTGTTGAATGTCTGGGTCCAAATCTGGAAGTCCCTGGTGTAACCGTATTCTGTGAAATTCAGTTAAGGTTTGCATCTGTAAGAAGCTTCTGCAGCGTAGGCATTTCTTAGTGCTTGGGATTTTCAGATTTGAACTGCGTGTGCCGTCTGCTGCTAGATTCCTGGATTCGGTAACAATTCATTGAGATAAAAAAAATTAGGATTGTCGGGAAGTCATAATAAACTTATACCGTTTTAGGTGCATTCTCATAGTTGCGACAAGCGGCTACTACCTTCGTCATGTCCTCTGTCCGTCCTTCCATCCGCATGTATCAGCCCGGCTCCCAATGGATGTATTTCCGCGAAATTTGATATTGGGGACTTCCACGAAAATTTGTTGAGGAAGTTCAGATTTGGTTAAAATCAGGCAAAAATATCGGGCACTTTACGTGAACACCTAAATACGTTTTATCGTTTCCGGCAACATTAAATCTCCGTAAAAGGTTGGCCGAGGAGGTATAAACATTACGCGAACGCGCCACATTGTTACGTTCTACGTACACTGAGTAACGCGTTATTTCAGATTTGGTTCAGTGAAATCTGCCTATTAAGGAATGGCAAGAGACCGATCCCCCCACCCGTTGCAGGCAGGTTTCGCCTCATACAGGTACTTTAAGTTTGGGCCCTCAGGACTATAGAAGTTTTCCGCTGCAGACGGGTTTCTGTTATACTGAGGCTGCGTTTAAGACAGATTTCACTGTAATGTGTGTTTGCCTGCCCTGGCGAATCTATGGCCGTGTGGTCCATTTGCGTTTCTCGGCTTCACACTAGCTTGTATGTTAATATAGAATTCCAAACGTTGCTTGCCGCTTTTTGTAGCAGCGTAGCGACGAATATATCTAATGACTTCTGTCGCTCCAGTTGGTAAAAGGAAGGGAAAGCTCGAATTTCTTAGTAAGTGTACCCTTAAGGAGAAGTTAGCCTCTACGTCTGTTCGAAACCTTACGTTTTTAATTCACGAATTTCTTTAATAGATACGCGATTCATGTATCCCGTCGTGGAAAATCTAATCCAGCCCGGAGTCGAACCAAGGACTGACTGACTGCCTGAGCGGGCAGTCTTTTCCATCATATATTAGTTTCACTGGAATGGTAAATCCTTCTAGGTAATGCGGCGATTCTTAGAACATGTAGTGGTTATCCGATTCTCTGCCTCGGATACCCGTCGGCCGTCGCTGATAATGAATGCAACGTACAGGCTTTCCCCTAAAAATGTGTATGCACTATGTTTTGGGTGAGCGACCCGGTAATGTGTGAGCGCTGTGGGTAAATTATCAATCTCATAAATCCTTGTTGTAGTACCTCCACAAACATGGATCTTTTCTTTATATACATAATAGTACTCACCTCAGGGAGCAGAGACCTTCTTGAGGCGCTGATAGTTCCTGAGGTACTGAAGAGAATCCCGTCATTTCTTGGTACCCAAATATGCATTACCTTGCTTACAAGATTCCGCCTGTGATCCCTGTCCTAAAACAGATGAATCCAGGCCACATCCCACATCCTGGTTCTTTGAGGTTACTTTAGTGATATTCTCAATCTTCGCCCCGGTCTCTTTCGAACAGACCTTCCTATGTGCTTTTCTCCTCTCTCCCACGCGTGTCACATGCTCCGCCCATCTCATCCGTCTCCATTTACAACAGAATAGTTTATTTATTTATTATTTATTTAGCAGGTTGTTCGACGTTTTCACATCTTCCTGCGCCCACTTGACAATTATCTTATCTTTTTCTTCAGTTTGTCTCTGTCCTTCCAGTCTTCTTCTGTTAATCCCTTTTCTCCCATCAGTCCTCTAATCCCTTCCGCCCAGGTAGCTTTAGGTCTACCTCGTTTTCTTCTTCCTGGTGGGGTCCATTTCATAACTTTTTTTGGTAATCTCCCCTCTTCCATTATCTGAACATGTCCATACCATTTCAGTTGTTGAGTCTTAATATCGTCTAAAAGAGACCTTGTTACATTCATTTTTTGTTTAATAATAGTGTTCATATTTTTGTCCTTCCTGGAAATTCGAGCCGAACGTCGCCAAAAGTCCATTTCTGTGGAATTCAGTTTTGCTACCGTTTTTGCTTTTAAACACCATGTTTCTGCTGCATATGTAATTGTACTTTTAACTATTGCATGATAAATATGAGTCTTTGTTT
>Ga0123355_10003427_pt1 | contig 22722 bp, 18 predicted proteins | sample TergutEmb28metaG_3_FD_89872 | JGI IMG/M metagenome (GOLD analysis project Ga0123355, IMG submission 89872) | Embiratermes neotenicus P1 segment gut microbial communities from Petit-Saut dam, French Guiana - Emb289 P1 | ecosystem: Host-associated > Arthropoda: Insects > Digestive system > Gut ... | reverse complement strand
CTTTCTTCTCGATAATATCGTAATGCTTGTGTTCTTGGCATTTATAATTTTTGGGTTTGCGACTTCTGAGACATTTACACCCAGTTCTTTTACCAACGATATAATGTCGAGATTCTTCCGTAACGGAGTGCTGGTACTTGCACTCATAATCCCTGTAATGGCGGGACTCGGCATGAACTTCGGCATCGTGGTTGGTGCTCTTGCGGGTATGCTTGCAATAATTTTTGTCAGATATCACTACGCCATATTCCCCGGTATCGGCGGACTTTTGCTTTGCTTCCTTATAGCAACTCCGATAGCGATACTCTTTGGATATCTTACAGGAAAGCTCTACAACAAGACAAGAGGGCAAGAAATGATAGCGGGGCTTATCGTAAGCTTTTTTGCACAGGCTGCATATATGATGTTTGTCCTGTTTGTAATAGGCGGTATCATACCTGTAAGGTGGGGTCACAGAATGATAAATCCTACTGCGTACGGCGAGCGTGCAATAGGAGTCCGTCAAGCATTTGAGATGGGCTTGCCTGCGGAGGAGATGACCGGCAGGGGATTCGCTGATGAACTGCCCGGTATGGCACGAGCCTTGAACAATCTATGGCGTGTCGAATTTGTCTACGCACTTTTGGTAGTTGCTATCGCACTGTTTGCATTTCTTGTTATTCGCCGTGTCTATATGAAGAAAAACCCTGCCGCGGCTGTGGCTATCAATGAGCCGTTTTGGGCATTTATCGTTAAGAGTGTTTTCTGCGGTGCGCTGCTTATCTTTGCACTTATCAGTTCAGCGCAGATATATTACTGGTACAATGTATTGCATAATACGCCTGATATAGCCAGGCTTGACCATCTGCCCGGTATTTCAAACTTTGCGGTTGAAATCAGCAGAATTGACCGTGTGCCTGTAGTGACCGGTCTTGTAATCGCCGCAGTCGGATTGTTCATAGTCTATTTTTCCAAGACAAAACTCGGTCAAGACTGCCGCAGTGTTGGTCAGAGTCAGCAAATTGCAAATGTATCGGGCATAGATGTTGACCGCACAAGAATCATTGCGACCATAATCTCTACTGTGCTTGCGGCTTGGGGTATGATTATATTCCTTCAGGATATAGGTCATGTCAGCACATATACTGCTCAAGTCAATATCGGATTCTTCTCTATAGCGGCGATTTTGGTGGGCGGTGCGACGGCAGCCAGGGCAAGCGTGAAGAATGCCATGGTGGGACTTGTATTGTTCCATGCTATGTTTATTGTGTCTCCTGCTGTGGGAATGTTCTTGTTTGATGATGTAAACGCAGGTGAATATATGCGTACATTCATGGTTTATGGCGTCATTGGTGTGTCACTCGGCTTGTATGTTTGGAAAGCAAACAAGGCAGCACGAGATAAGGACAGACTGGATGATGAGCCGCATAAGTCGAGCGAAGTATAATTGGGTACCTCTAAAAACAAACCAAAACGGCGCGGTATTGCGCCGTTTTGTTACAACCCCCGCCGGCCTAATCGGCGGCAACCCCTTCGACCGAAGTGGGCTTTAAAGTCAGGTTGATGCGTATGTTGAAGGGAGCGTAGAGAACATGAAGAGAAAATCAGCTTTATTTGTAATCACTATCGTATTATTGCTGCTGGTCACAGTGCTCGCAGGATGCAGCAACGATGTTTCGTATGACCCTGTTGTTGATGTCATTTCGGATGACGGGCTTAATGATGAACCTGTTTATGAGCCGGGTGACGAGGTAATTGAGCAGCAAGCAGAAGATTACACGGAAGAATACGCGCAAGAACCTGTGGAGCGCATAACAGGCCCTCGCGGTGGGCAACGTACAGTAGTAGCACCGCGAACTTGTTGGTGGATAAATTATGAAGAAGAAGATCGTCCCGGCTATGGAAGATTTATAGACGGAAGATTCTTCAGCGCGGAGATGACCGGATTTGACTTGTCTGATTTAGGTTTTTCAAGCGCAAGGATGGTGCAAAATATTGAGCAATTGCAGTATATGGTTAATTTAACGGAGCTTAGATTGTGGCAAGCTCATGTCGGCGATTTGTCGCCTTTGTCCGGCTTAACGAACTTGACTATATTGAGCTTGGGGAACAATCAGATTAGTGATTTATCTCCGCTTGCGGATCTGACAAATCTTACACATTTGTATTTGTTCGGCAACCAAATCAGTGATTTATCGACGCTCTCGGAGCTTACAAACCTGACGCATCTGGCGTTATTTGACAATCAAATCAGCGATTTGACACCACTGTCAGGATTAACTAATTTGACTGTTTTAGAGTTATCTTCCAATCAGATAGAAGATTTAACCCCTCTGTCCGGACTTGCCGGTTTGGAGGAGCTGAGTTTAAGCGGCAATCAAATCAGCGATATAGCGCCATTAGAGAGCTTGACCAATTTGCGGTATTTAAGCTTGAGTGATAATCCCATTACCTATGCTGTAGGCGATGCTCAGAATATCAATGTTTTTGACAGCATTTCAGTGGAAGTGGGTGAAATTATTGAGTTTGGTGATTTTACTTGGCTGGTACTTGATGTGCAAGATGGCTATGCTATGATAATTACGGAGAATTCATTCAGGGCAGGGCTGGGGCAGTACAATAATCAATATTTGCCGATAACATGGGAAACAAGTTTTGCTCGGCATTATTTAAACGGTGAGTATTTGCTTAGATTCAGTCCGGCAGAAAGGTCACGGATAAGGGAGACTTTAGTAGTCAATGACAATAATCCTTGGTTTGGTACTAATGGCGGAAATGATACGATAGACAGGATATTTATACTGTCTATTGCGGAGGTCGTGGAGTATTTCGGGGATAGCGGTCAACTGGATAACAGTGAATTGTCTGATTGGTGGTGGGGAATATACGATGAGTACAACTCCGCCAGGGTGGCAACGGATATTGATGGTTTGTATGCCTGGACTTGGCTTCGGTCGCGCGGAAACAGGCCTGCGCTTGCTGCCGGTGTTGATGGTGTTGGTGCTATTTCGATTTCAGGTACGGGAGTCAGCAACACAGCCGGGCGTGTCCGCCCGGTATTGTGGTTATATCTTGGTAGTTATTGATTAATTGCGGTCAGCGGTCAAGTGAGCAGGATATTGAAACCTAAAAAATATCCGGCGGAGGGGAACAATCTGTGTTTATTGAGGTTATTTCTCTAAATCTTTCAAGATTGTCATGACAAATTTATTAAGGTTTACAAGATAGTTTGCCATCATGACATATGCGATTTTTTGCTGTTTATCAATTACAAGGAAAGTATTAAAGCAACCCGTTCCGCCTGTGTGCATCATAACATGGTTTTTGTTCTTCAATAATATCCAGCCAAGCCCCATATCAGTCATTTTACTTACCGAGGCTTGTTTTTCGTGACAAAGTTTTAGATATGGGAGTTCTTCATTCATTTGGATACGAGCATAGGTCAGTAAATCATCGGCTGTTGAGCTGATATCTCCGGCTCCTGCAATCATTGAGTTTCCGAAACTCCAATTTCCGATATCTTTGTTTTTCTTTGAAAATCCATGCAAATTTGTGTCTGAGCGTGTTCCTGTATAACTATTTTTCATTCCAAATTCATTTATTAAATAGTCATCCATAGCATCAAAATATCCCTGCCCTGAAGTAACTCCAATTGCATAACTCACTAATCCTATTCCGAAATTTGAATATGCCCAAGGATAATCTTTATCTTCCTTTTTATTTTCCGTTAATAACTTTTTCATTCTATCTTCGTTTATATTAAGGCCATCAGGCAATTTTCCATCCCACCTAACACCTGTAAACATGGGTTTTACAAATGAGCTTACACCGTCCCATATAGTTGCGGGTAAAAATCCGTATCCCGCGGTATGTGTAGCAAGCCGTTTTAATGTGGGATAGTATGTTTTTTCATCTAACCCATCTACATATTTAGAAATAGAATCGTCTAGTGACATCTTGCCCTCATGGATATATTTGCCGAGTAAAGATGCAGTAAATGTCTTAGTTATTGAGCCAATCTCATAGGTATAATCTTCGTTTGGGATTTCTCCTGTTTCACCAAACACACGAATTGCTTTTTCGCCATCGACAAGTGTTCCTATGGTTAGCTTGAGGTGTTTTCTTCCTCGACACTCTTTCTCTATTAACGCTGATAATTCTGAACTTAATTTATGCATAATTTTCTTCCTCATTTTCTTCTTTGATGAATTCTGTAAGTGGTTTTTCTTCCTTGATATATTTGAGCCAATGTATAATGCCTTGCGCAGTTTGCAGACCGTAATAGAGAGTAGACATCTCGAAATAATCTCCGGCGGTTTTAATAGAATCCGCAAATTGTTTTTCTGTTTCTCTGTATATTCCTAAAATTCTCTGTATTTCAATCTCATATTCCTGTAGTTTCTGATTGCGAACATCCTTTGGTAATTCTCCGAAGAAAAATATTCTTGTCATTATAGAAACGGTGACAGAATTTTTATCAATGGGAGATGTCAGCCATTCTAAGAATGCAGATTTACCAAGCTCAGTTGCCATGTAGTATTTTTTAAGCCTATCTACCTGTGTCTGCTCAGTCAATGTTAGATAGCCTTTGTCCGTGAGTTTTTTTAACGCCGGATATAAATTGCCGTAGCTGGACTTGTAAAAATTTCCTATCCCGGCTTCTATCTCTTTTTTTATGTCATATCCGGTTAATGGTTTGTGGAGAATCATTCCCATCACAACGTATTCTATCATTGTTGTATCTCCTTATATATCATAATGATATATAGTGTAGCGATATAAAATGTGTTTGTCAAGAATAATTGATAGGAATTTTGATGCAACAGACTTGCCTTTACGACGCACAAAATTCCCCTCCGCGGAGGGGTGGCGCGTAGCGACGGGGTGTTTTGTTAAATGTTGCAGGGGCGCCGCTCGCTGCGCCCTAGCCCTTGACCCATTTCGGGCAACCCCCGTCGCCTATCCGGCGACACCCCCTTCAACTGAATGGGGCAAGTAACGCATCAACCAAAGCCCCCTTCGGCTCGAAGGGGGTGGCTTCGCAGGAGTCGGGGGTTGTCGGTCAGCAATAATGTCATACCATAAACACAACAAAACAACCTTGACCGTTTTAGTTGATATGACATGATTACAGACCGAATTAAATTTTATTTTATGGAAGTTTATGAAACAAGTTTTATAATATCCGTTTTTACTTTATCAAGCACATAGCTTGCAACTTGACCAATGCTTTTAACAACAATTCCTTGGTCAAGCGTATATAGCTTATCCGTCCGAATTAACGAAGCTTTTGGCAATTGTCCACGCAACATGTCGCTTGTAGAAATCGGTATCCCGGACTGTATCAAATTTGACGTAATCGCAACAACAAGCATATCAGAATTTGAACCATTGTGGGCATCATTAGAAATTACAAGCACAGGACGACGCTTAGTTGCTGAGAGGTCAGAAAATGGCACTGGAATTAAGACAATCTCTCCTCTGCTATACATGATCCCAGACCTCATCATCGTCATTATCCCAGAAACTAACACTACTCATGCTCGCAGATTCAATGTCTTTTATCGCTACTCTATCGTTTTTCAGTTTAAGAAACATAAGAAAATCGAGCACCTCGGCTAATTGACTTTCAGTTGCATCATGAAGCAAATTGTGTATTCGTTCGATGTTGCTCATAACTATTTACCCCCATTTGTTTCTTTACTAATTCTAACATACAAAGCAAAAAAGCAAAACAACAATTTCACAATTCATGCTTTCAACAATTTATCAAAGCAACAACTTTCGAAATTGGGAACACTCAAATCTTACACTACTGCTGACAACCGCAGTCCGTTAAAGGCTCAATACGTACCTTTTCAATACTAAGCGACAGGCCATCATATACGACGAGTCCTGTATTAGCGACAGGCAAACCGACAATATATTTAAAAACTTCAAGTGCCTGCATAGCACCTAACACACCGGGAGTAGACCCAACAACGCCGAAAGGCTTTTTTGGGCCCTCTTCTTTTTTCTTGTTTGGAAGCAAACAACGCAGACAAGGCCCTGTTTTCGGTGTGACAGTCATGAGCTGACCATAAAACTCACTGATTCCGGCGTGGACAAACGGCACTCCGGCTGCCACACAAGCGTCATTTAAAACAAGACGGGTATTGAAGTTATCGAGACAGTCAACGGCAATATCATACTGCGGTACGATCTCAGCCGCAAATTCTTCATCTAAGAAGCGGTCATAAACTGTCGTCTTGAGCTTGGGATTGAGGGAAAGCAGGCGTTTTTGTGCCATTTGAGCTTTTGACTTATCTATATCGGCCATTTCAAACAGCAATTGCCGATTCATGTTAGATAAAGCTATAGTATCACAATCGCAAAATCCCAGATGTCCGATGCCCATTGCAGTCAGATAGCTGAGTGCAGGCGCGCCCAGACCGCCGCAGCCGATGACCAGAACAGAAGCGTTAGCAAGTTTCTGCTGCCCCTCTTCGCCGACTTCTTTCATCATGATTTGCCGAGTATAAACTTCTTTTAATGTATCATCAAGTATCATATTGCACCTCTTTGTTGGTATTTGTTGGTATTTAGCGGTGTGCCAAGGAAGAGTGTCACACCTTACACGATATTACATCACCAACCGAACATCATTTGGGGAAGCATGGTCGCTATGAGCGGAATTATAAAAATCAAGGCACATGCTATAAGCAAGACTTCCACGGATACTGCTTTGAGTGAAGAGTCCTTGTTTTCGGAAATGTCAACTAAGCAATCTTTTTCGGTGGGACGCAGTGAATGAGCGACCATCAGTGCCATAATAAATAAGACTCCAAGCCACGCACCATTTATTATCGGGCTAATCAGAATCGGATAAACAATTGGTGTCAATATGACCAGTGCAGCCATCTTGTCAATGGTTAATCCGACTGCGAAAATGATAATTAAGAAAATAAGAAGAACAAATGAATGAGAGAGATCAGTTTCCCAAACAAAGCGATTCAGCCCTGCTATTATCAGCGATCTCGTCATAAACAGCCCAAATAAGCTGCCGCCGATTATCAGAAGAAAGACTCTTGCGATTTTCATAGAAGCTTCCAGCAGAGTTTCGATGAGTTCAGAGAATCTGAGCTGCCGTGATGCTATAGCATAAATCAGAGCCAGAAAAGCGCCGATGGCAGCGGTTTCGGTGGGTCTGAACCAATTGAAAAACAGTCCGCCGTATACAATGAAAAACAGCACCAATGTAAACAAAAATGATATGAGTGCATTGCGGGGGAATTGGGGCTTATCTTTAAGCGCATCCGGGAAAGAAGAGGGCCGTAATATGACATTAGCCGGAACAGCTATAATGAAAAGCCCGGCAACCAGAACTCCCGGAATTAGGCCCGACATTATCGAGCGTCCAACATAAACGCCGCTCAGATAAGCATAGATAACCAAAGCAACACTGAGCGGTGCGACTAGACTTACCGCTGATGATGCCACATGAGCCAGAGTGAGACCGCCTTTGCGTTTTCCGAAGAAGTAAGCGACTATGTCATGCAAAGATGAGGGCAGATTTGCCTTTGAGATAAATGCACCCATGAGCGTAAACAGCGCGACGGCGCTGAGAGAATGGGTGAGTGTGACTTGCATCACACGCTCGCTTATCATCGAAAGAGCGTAGCCTGCTCCGCCCGGAGTGAGCAGCATGTTACCGAGTGCTGCGGCAAATATTAAGGAGATTCCAACCGGAATCTTAATAATTATTAACACAATAAGGACTATGATGCCCAAAATGCCTATTAGAATAGGTGTCAACTTACAGCACCTCCTTATTTTGGATATTGAGAACCAAGTCGCCGATGACCGACAGGGCGAACAAAAGCATACCTAATGCCCCTATCATGGAAGCAATCCATAAAGGGATGTTAAGAATCATGGTGCTGCCGCCTTGGCTGATTTGCCCAAGCGCAAGCCTTAGAATAAATCTGCAAACTACGCCGATGGTGACTAAAGAGAGCAGAGAAGAGCTCACAGATAAAATTATCCGCTTCGACGAATGTGGAAATACTTTGCAAAGCACATCTGATACGACGTGTTTTTTGTTGTTGTATGCATAGGCGATTGCCAAAAATACAATCATGGAAGTAAGCAGTTGTGTAAGCTCAAAAACACCGGGGATAAATACGTAAAATAAATTACTGAAAAAAACATCTGCTGTTATCAGTAACAGCAAACAGCACAGGATTAGCGCAGAGATATAAATGGCACATTTGTTTAACGCTTTTATTGCGTTTCTCATCGTTTACTCCTTATTGTTTGTTATGAATTGACTCCCTCTCTGAGGAGCTGTCAGCTTTGAATATTATACAGGAAAAATGCATTTTTTACAACTCTACAGACCTTAAATATTTCTTAGCAATCCGCAAAGCCTCATCAGGATACTCCTGAGATAAAAGCCCCATTGCATATAGAATATACTCACTGTCAATATAAGCTTTAGGCGCGGCAGGCTTTAAACTCCAAGGTTTCAAGTCATCAAACAGTGCCGATTTGAGTACGGCTTCCGAGTGCTTTCCATACTTGAAAATCCCACCTGTGCCGATTACATTTTTTACGCCCAAAAGATTTTTGCCATATTGCAATGTGACCTCGCCTGAAGCTGTGAATTCGCGTTTTGTATACCCGGCATGGCGCTCAACCGCAATGCCTACAGATGTTACGGCAAGGGCGGTGTCCATTATAGCTTCGATGTTATTCTGCGGAACATATTCGACATTCTTGGCGAGCATCTTTGTATATAAGTCCGGGTCAATTTGACTTGGAGAAATTAAGCTGTCAATTGTCGCTGCATATTCTCGGAGGAAGTCCTCACCGGCAAAATCAAAAATCGTCCGAGCGTTATACCTGATTCCCATGTCGCCCTCAACAGATCTGGAAAGTCTCGGTTCAGGCAGCCCTTTGACCAGAGTTGTACTGCTCACCGGCTCATTGCTTGCCGCTGAATGAATATTCGTAGTTGCGCCGCCCACTTCCACGACCAGCAAATCCCCTATGCCGGGCTCTCGGCGTGTGCCGTCAGCCAGAAGAGAAGCGGCATCCAGAGACGCACTTGGCGTGGGGATGATGGGTTTTTTGAAAAAATCTTCAGCTTTGCTAAGACCCTTTGCCTGTATTATGTGAGCAATAAATATCTCGCGGATAAGTTCTTGTGCCGGTACAACATCCAGTCTATCGACCGCAGGAAGCACATTTCCGGCGGTGTAGACTTTTTTGCCGCCCGCTTCCAGAAGCATTTTGACTTTTCGGGAAGCCGAGCGATTTCCGCACACCAAGATAGGGCAGGAGATGTTGGAATTTGACAGCACTTCGGCATTGTGCAAAATTACGTTTTTGTTTCCGCCATCAGTTCCGCCGCATAAAAGGACTATATCACAATTATTTTCCTCGATTTCCAAGGTTATATCGCTATCTATTTCATATCCGTAAGAACAAAGCACCTTTGCGCCTGCGCCCAAAGCAGCCATCTTGGCGGCTTTCAGTGTCAAATCAGGCACTAAGCCGACAGCCGCCATCTTAAGCCCGCCGGCGGCACTGCTGCAAGCATATTTGCCTGTAATACTCTCAGCTTGAATATTGTGCTGTTCATATAGATTCTTAAGAGCAAGCTTAAGTCCGATATTGATATCTGTCTCTACGGTAGTCGGGGATTGCGCTCTTCCGATCAGTAATTCCCGCTCCAGGTCAACTGCGGTGACCTTAGTATAAGTGCTGCCAAAATCTACCATCAGATAGATGCTCATGGATACTCCTCTCCGGTTTGCTGAGTTTCAGACACTGTTTCAAGTTCGATGGGACTTAATCAATCATCTGTTGTGGGCGGAATAACGATTGAGATTGGTGAAGAATACATATCAAAGAAAAACATGGCAGCAGCAATTTCGGCGCGGAACGCATTAACCGCAGGTCTGGCGTAGTTATCAAAGGAATTGTGCCTGAACATAATTTGGGCATCAAACATGAAGTACATCGCATCAAGAGCCCAAGGGCTGATCTCATCCTCATCCGCAAATCGCAATAAGTTTCCGCCGTTCTCGGCAAAATCAACCGTCAATTCGGCAAAACTCATATATCGGAAAAGAATGGTGTACATCTGTTCGCGGTTTACAAAATAATTGCCGCCGAAGATTGTCGGACTCAGACCATTGACGATGCCGTTCTCATAAGCCCACGCGATAGCGGTGCTGTACCATCTGCCGCTTGAAACATCTTCAAAAGGAGAAACACCCGCATCAGGCTCACCGGCATAACGCCAAAGTATGGTCACGAGCATCGCCCGCGTCATATCGTTCATAGGAGCAAACCTTGTGAGGCTTATGCCATTCATGATGCGGTTTTCAAACACCCAAGCAACCGGTCTGTAAAACCAATCATCGGGGCTCACGTCCAGAAACTCAAGAGGTGCTGAGGGCTCAAAGAGAGATGTTTCATCATCTTGACGTGAATAAGCAGCAAGAGCTGTAGTTGTACCGATGGTCATGATAAGCGCGAGCAAAATAGCGATGAACTTAGTCTTAGTAAATTTCATATTGATTGCCCTTTCTGATTTGGGTTGTTAGTTACTGTAACTTTATTTGCTTGGATTGCGCAGTTTTGAAATTCCACCGGCGATAGCACCGAACAAAACGCCCGCGGCAGGCCAGACGACCCAACTGATTTGCCAAGCTTCGCCGACAAAGCTCCACAAAAGATAAATAGCCGCAATCACAGGCCAGTATACACTGGCGATAGTGCCTGTGAGCTTATTTGACTTGACAAATCTGACTTTTTTAGCATAATCGCCCCTGCCTAAAAGCACATCATATGCAGACCTTGTCATGCCGGTGCGTATAAAAAGAAACACTGCAAAACCAATCATAGACAGGAAAATAACAAGAGGAACCATGCGGTACCCAAGTGTACCGAGAACTATAAACACCCCTAAAGATACTAGCATAAGAGCAATGCCGAAGCTTAGGCGAGCGGCAAAGAGAGAATTATAATTGATCGCCTGTCTCTCAAGCTCGGACTTAACTTCAGCATCAAGTAAGATAATCTGATCGTCATAATGCTCATAACGATCGATTCTCATACTATTGACTATAAAAATCGGCACCGCAGCAGCTATAGTCAGAAGCAAGACTACAACCCCCACCGCACCGGCTGTGCCATTTTCACCTGTCTCAGAATCACCGAAAATACTGCCAATCAAGAGCATTGCACAGATTCCTGCCATAATCAGCCAAACGCCGACCCCTATCCATGAACTGCCCCTGCGGGTTTGTTCGAGATAGGCGTAAGCCTCTTCTCCGGATAGTGTAACTGATCCATCGTTTGACGTGGTGAGATCGGATTCGAACATGGAAAAATCAATGCCCGATTCATGATCAAACTCCAGTGCCGTAGAGATATCATCAACACTGCCAAAGTTAGAAATCACATATCCGATGGCCTCATGCTCGCTTTTTCCCTCTGCAATCTGGGCTTTGTACCTGAGTTCCATTTCGGTAAGTTTTTCGTATTTGAGTGCCAATAATTTCTTGTTTTGCGGAAAAGCGGCAAAGATATTTTCTATATATGTTCTGATTGTTTCCATAATCTCACCATATTATCCATATGTGTCACTGATGTTTATCCACTACCACTATCTTTAGGATTCTGCCCGCAGGGGCGACCGGGGACGGTCGGCCACTACAGCGATTAGTTTATTCATTTGGCGGTTGCTGCGGTATAGGAGATATCTTTGAATCACTGTAAAACCGCGCTTCCATCTCAAAAATAGCATAATACGCACCATAGCAAAAAGTCTCGTTTGGATATTCGCTTTTTAGTTCATTGAACTTTTTGACAAGCCAAGGAACACGTTTTTCGGGAGCCTTGAAACCCAAAACCAACAAAATCATAGACTTAGCATAAGCACCGCGGACATCGTCAAATTCCTTAATGAGCTGATCGGAAATATCCTTGCTGCAAAGTGCCAATACTCTGGCTGAAAGCTCGATGAACAAATCATTTAAGCTGGTCTTGAGCATCATGATTATCTCCGGCACGAGTTCATCTTCGAATTCAAGTGCTTTGCGGACAAGAAGCTGCTGATTCATCATATCTGTGCCTCTGCGCATGAATTTGATTATCTGCGAGGGTGAAGTTGCTGCTTCTATATCTTGCTTTTCGGTCGAAATAGCTATATCACGAGAGGGAAGTTGATCTCTGATTGATTTTTCCAGAAGATCTTGTATGGGAATATTTTCAAGCATAAGTTTAATCTGAAAATGCTCAATCGCAGCCGCGGACGGCGCGGCCTCTCGGTCGATCCCATTTTCATTAAAAAACCATCTAATCAAGTCATAGTGCATTGAAAATCACGCTCCTGTCATTGTTAAAGGGGTTGCTATAAGTAATTTGCGGTATTTTTTCAGCTTAGTGCTGCTAATTATACTCGATAAGGGTGTGTATAGGCAAGGAATTTAATGCTTTCTCATTCTCATCCGCATATCATGTCTGAGTTCACGCTTGCGTAAGCGCAAATTCGACGGGGTAATCTCCAAAAGCTCGTCATCGGCAATAAACTCAAGTGCCTGTTCCATGCTCATGACGACCGGGGTAATCAGTCTGAGCGCATCGTCGCTGCCTGATGCCCGAAAATTTGTAAGTTGCTTGCGTTTGCAAACATTGATTGTAATGTCCTCATTCTTGGCATTCTGCCCGACAATCTGCCCTGCATATACCTGAACTCCCGCGCCGATAAACAAAATTCCGCGCTCTTGCGCACTATGCAAGCCGTAAGTCACAGACTCGCCGGACTCAAAGGCAACCATGGAGCCGTTTGAGCGTCTGGTCACATCGCCCTTATACGGCGCATATCCCTCAAGCACCGAGGACATAATGCCCTCGCCGCGTGTATCAGTCAAAAATTCACTCCGATATCCGAATAAGCCCCTTGACGGAACTACAAATTCAAGTCTCATCCTGTTGCCTACAGGAGACATATGGCGGAGCTCGCCCTTGCGGTGGCCCATCTTTGCCATTACAGGGCCGACAGACTCTTCCGGCACATCGCAGATGAGACATTCAAGCGGCTCATGCCTTACGCCGTCGATCTCTTTGTAAAGCACTCTTGGAGTGGAGACTTGAAACTCATAACCCTCACGGCGCATAGTTTCCATCAGAATCGACAGATGCATTTCGCCCCGCCCCGAAACATTCCAGCTTTCGGTCGAATCAGTATCCTCAACACGGAGCGACACATCTCTTAAAAGCTCGCTGTAAAGACGGTCTCTGATGTTGCGGCTTGTGACGAATTTTCCCTCTCGTCCGGCAAAAGGAGAGTCATTTACAGAAAAAGTCATCTCGACTGTCGGGTCTGAGATACTGGCAAATGGCAGTGCTTCTACGCATTCAGGCGCACAGACTGTGTCGCCTATGTTGATATTTTCAACACCTGAGAAACAGACGATCTCTCCTGCATCGGCACTTTCCGCAGGGACGCGGCGCAAGTCTTCTATCTCATAGAGATTGACAATTTTAGCCTTATAAGGCTGATCGCCGCTTGCCTGATTGCAGATCATCACATCTTGCCCGGCGCGTACTGTACCGCGCTCAATGCGTCCAATGCCGATCCGTCCGACATACTCATTATAGTCTATGGAGCTGACCAAGAGCTGTGCAGGGCCGTCAGGTGTGACGTTGGGTGCAGGTATATAGCTGAGAATCATATCAAACAGCGGCACAAGGTCGCTGCCTGCGTTCTCAGGTGCAAGTGAAGCAGTTCCGGCGCGTCCGGAGCAGAATACTGTCGGGGAGTCAAGCTGCTCGTCGGTCGCATCTAAGTCCATAAGCAGTTCGAGCACTTCATCGACGACCTCATATATCCTTGCTTCCGGCTTGTCGATTTTGTTAACAACGACTATGACTTTATGCCCCAGTTCTAAAGCGCGGCTGAGCACAAAGCGTGTCTGCGGCATTGGTCCCTCAACGGCATCGACGAGCAACAACACGCCGGAGACCATCTTTAAAATACGTTCAACTTCGCCGGAAAAATCGGCGTGTCCGGGGGTATCGACAATATTTATCTTGGTATCTTTATATCGGATGGCAGTATTTTTTGCCAAGATAGTGATGCCGCGTTCGCGTTCAAGATCGCCTGAATCCATGATTCTTTCAGCGACGTTTTGGTTTTCCCGAAATGCTCCTGCCTGGGCAAGCATTTCATCAACCAGTGTAGTTTTCCCATGGTCAACATGAGCGATTATTGCAATGTTGCGCAAATTCAAAATGGTATGCTCCTTTAAAAAACGTAAAGACAATCAGTGTAGTTTATCACATTTAGGTAAGCAAGCGCAAGAAAAATCATTTGTATAAAAAAAAGCACCGTGCTAGAATGTGTATAGTAGTTCAGTGTGGATTTTTGGCAGATAAATACAAAACAGGAGATACTGTAGTGCAACATATTATTTACTTCCTGATAGCGATATCAGCAACGACAGCCGGAGCTATTGCCGGACTGAGCGGAGGAATCATAATCAGACCTGTCTTGGATGTATTGGGCGATTTTAACGCGCAAACTATAAGCATACTGTCATCAATAACGGTGCTGTCAATGTCGGTAGTTTCCGCAGGCAAACAAATCATGCAAAAAGCGAAAATTGATTACAGTATAGTCATGCCGTTAGCTCTCGGAGCAGCAATAGGCGGAATAACCGGGCAGCGTATTCTTGCCGCAGTCATCATAGCGCTTGAGGCCGGTGGGGTAGTTACGGTAATTCAAAATTCTGTGCTCTTGGTCTTGACAGTTTTGGTGTTTATTTACATGAAAAACAGGGAGAAAATAAGAAGTTTGCAGTTGTCAGGAATTCCTTTATCCTTATTGATGGGGTTGGGAATGGGGATTATTTCGGCATTTCTCGGTATTGGCGGAGGGCCGTTTAATGTGGCACTGCTCGTGCTTCTGTTTTCTATGAATATTAAGGTTGCCGCAATATGCTCAATCGTTATTATTTTCTTTGCTCAGCTTGCAAATGTAAGTCTCTTCGCGGTTACGATAGGATTTCGGGCGGTTGACTTGTCGATGCTTCCCCCTATGGTGCTCGGAGCTATCGCCGGAGGATTCTTCGGTGCGGTGCTTAATAAAAAATTAAGCGAAAAAGCTGTAGAAAATTGTTACTACACGCTTCTGATTATAGTTATCGGAATAACATGTACGAATATTATTACTAATCTGTAGGGCATCGCATTCTACGTCATGGTGCGCTGAGGGCGTTGTATCCTACACCAATTTCACATGATAGTTAATTATACTATTCTAAAATCTGAGGTGTCGGGAAAAATTCAAAGTAGAGCCTGCCGATAATTTCATCTCTTGAAACAAAACTGTTTCTCCAATGCCGCGAGTCGTTCGATCTGTTGCGGTTATCACCCATGACGAAAAAACTATCTTCCGGCACTATAAAAGGCCCGTAACTTCCAACTGCGGTCTCATTGAGGTAGAATTCATAAAGCGGAACTGTTGAGTCATTTATAAAGACTTTTCCATCCACGATATTTACAGTTTCGTGCGGCAGGCCGATAATACGCTTTACAAAAGGCATGGATATGTCGCCGTCCGGCGGATCAAAAAGTATGATATCAAATCTGCTTGGGTCACGGAAAACATATGCGACCCGAAGCCCCATCACTCTGCTGTTGGTCATGATTGTGCCCTCCATTGACGCAGAAACAACAACGGCAGAGGCTATGACCGTATGGTTAATGATAAGCCCGAGTACAATTGCTATTGCAAAAGCTCTGATCCAACTAAACAGACCGCGCGAGAATTCTTTCATGAAACGATTTTCCCCCAAAATGTAACGTTATACAAAGTTATGCAAAGCACAACGAATAAATTATATACTAAAATGTATCAAATGTGTAGCGAGGCTCTTTTATGTATTAAGCCCTCTGACAAACCATTCATACCGCCTGATAGCACTAAAGAGTTCAGCATCGGCAGAATCTATTCGTATCTCTTGAAGCCTAACTTCGCTCCGCGCAGCTTCAAGATCGGCTCTTGCGATTATGCCGCGGTCGAACCGCCTTTGTGTTTCTTCAAGAGTCTGCTCAAGAAGCCACAGTTGATCCTCAGCGAGTTCTAAAGCTGCCAGCCTGTCATTTATCGCTCTGATTAGGCTTTCTTTCCTTTGAGATAGCCCTCTGAGTTCGTTATCATAAGTATTCTGCGCTATTGCCTCTTGCCGTCTGGCGTTTTCGCCGCTAAGCGCAGCATTTTCATCTATATCAATCCGGGCAATGTTGATAGTGTGGTTATTGCTTCTTGCTGACCTTAAATCCGTCTCTCTATTGCGCGTGGAGAGAAAGTCTCTATCCGCTTCGGGAAGTGCGCCAAGTTGCAGTGGTGCATCGTAATTTCTGCCGAGCATTATATTGATTTGTCCCTTGAGATTTTCAAGTTCATTTTCCATGTTGACGATACCGGCCTTAAGCTGTGTGCGGTTGCCTCTGACATTCTGTAACGCACGGGCTGTGATATGACCGACCGCATAACGGCGCTCCATGACGGAAATGCTGCGGTTAAGCGCATCGAGGGTTTCCCTTGTTTGCTCAATCTGGCGGGAAAGTGTGTGATAGCCGAGATACATGCTCTCGACACCCCATATAATCTGCCTGTTTGCATTGTTTAGCTGCTGAACACCGCGGCTTACAGTGTTGCGGACAGGGTCGGACTGCATTTGCTCCATTTGCGCATTCATCTGCATTATGTCACGCTCTATCGAAGCGATATCATTCATCAGTGCAAAGATAATACCATCTCTTATGGGGTCGGGTTCTTCGGGCGGAGGTGTAGCCATGATTTGAGCGAGTATTGTCTGTGTTTGCATTTGCATCGCAAGGAGCGCACCTTGTCCGGCAATCATTGCATCGGTCATCATAGGAGTGCCGACGAAGTCAGTTAAGCCTTGCTCTGTTATGGCATTGTTTCTTATCATGGGATTATTGCGCCGTACCTGCTGCTCGATGTCAGCATGATTTAATCTGAGCACAGCCTGTGTACGTGGCGGTGGCTCGTCCATTGCATATGTGGGCGCTGCAAATAAAGCAGCACCTGTGATGATAAGGCAGAATACCAATAAAGATGAGATAATGCGTTTCATAGTTAGTCCTCCATTTTTAGTCCGTTGCAGTAGTTTCGGGCAGACCGCTGACACCGGAACCTTTTGTTTTAAGTTTTTTGCGGATGTTATGTAGTGTAAGATATAAGACAGGGATAAGAATCAAGGTGATCATCGTGGAAAATGTAAGTCCGAATACGATGACAGCACCGAGCGGACGCTGCATTTCCGCGCCCTCTGCTGTGGCGAACATCATAGGCATAAGGCCGATGACTGTTGTTAATGTGGTCATTAAAATCGGGCGCAGACGCACAGGACCTGCAAACAAAATCGCATCATAAGTCCGAAGCCCCTCTTTACGTTTGGTGTTTATAAAGTCAACGAGCATGATACCGTTGTTTATAACTATACCCATCAATAGAATCAGTCCGATAAACGAAACTACACTTATGTTGTCGCCCATAAGGAATATTCCGAACAGCCCCGCGGTCCACGCGATTGGAATTGAAAATAATATGGTCGCAGGGTAGGCGATAGATTCAAATTGTGATGCCATTACCATGTATAATAGCACGAAACCAAGCAGCAGTGCAATTGCAAGTCCCTCAAAAGACTCCATCATCATCGCAAACATTCCGCCGAATTCGTGTGTAATGCCCGGCGGAAGTCCATGCTCATCAAGCAGGGCCTCGATGTCGTTAGAAATGCTCATGAGATCAGTGTCTACAAACTCTGCGCTGATCGTTATAAACCGTCTTTGGTTTTGCTTAGTGATCGAAGTTGGGCCCTCTTCTTCAAAAATATCAGCAACTTCTGACAGAGGAATCGAAGTTCCACGAGGTGTCATAAGCATTAGATTATGAAGATCCGTTATATAATTGACTCTTTCCGGCGCATAGCGCATAACAACATCTATTTCACCGCCGTCAACACGGAGTCTTGTCACTGTCATTCCGCTTATAGCCATATTAACTGTGCTTGCAACTCCGGCTGCTTGAAGACCATGGTGATTAGCCCTCTGCCTGTCAACACTGACACGGGCGGTAGGATAACCTTGCTGATGTGAACTTGAGGCATTTCGTATCTGCGGCAGCGTTGAAATAAGCTCCACTACATGATTTCCGGTTTCTGCCAGAAGCTCGACATTGTCTCCGAACAGGTCGAAGCTGATTGAGTTTCCGCCTCCGCCGCCGCCCATCATGTCGCCCATGGCATTTACAGTATATTCTACTCCGGGCAGCAGACCGATTCTTGAGCGCATTTCTTCCATGACCTCTTCAATAGGGGCTCTGTCTTGCAGATGCACCAATGTTATATCTATGTTAGAGGAATTTGTATTGCCGCCTCCGCCCATCATTCCGAAAAATCCGCCTCCGCCGCCGACTCGTATAGATACTTCCTGAATTTCTTCCATATCTTCAATACGGCTCATGACATCTTCGGTCGCTTGTGAAATTTCTTCAAGCAAACCGCCTTGCGGTGTATTTACCGAAATGCGGACATGTCCCTGATCCATTTCAGCCATGAATTCCATGCCCATAAAGCCAATGACTGAGCCGCTTGCGAGAAGAAACACCAGAAACAGTGCAGCTACGACTTTTTTGTGATCAAGCGCCCACTTAAGCACTCTGCCATACCAGTCCTTAAAGCGGTTATATCCGCCGTCCCAACGCTCCCAAGTCCGCCTTGCCACATTCGATTTTTTGTTCGGATCGCGTTTTTTAAGAAATTTTGAGCAAGCCATCGGCACAAAAGTAAGCGAAACTATAAGCGATGATAACAACGCAAACGATATGATAAGCCCCAGTTGCCCAAACATTTCACCTGCAATACCGCCGACAAAGAGCACCGGGACGAAAACAGCTATTGTTGTCAAGGTCGCCACGGTGATAGCCATGCTGACTTCCCTTGCGCCCCTTTTCGCGGCATCTTTCGGATCCATCCCCTGATCTACGTAACGAGAGATGCTCTCAAGCACAACTATAGCATTGTCAATAATTATTCCGACACTGATTACGAGTGCATTGAGCGTGACCATGTTAAGAGTCATATCAGTAAAGTACATCAAGGCCATACTTGCGATTATCGCTACAGGAATTGAAACGCCAATTATAAGCGGAGAACGGAAATTGCCGAGGAACATGAGCAGGACCAAAAATGCAAGCAGTGTTGCTTGTATAACAGTAGTCCACACATTGTTTATTGACAGACGTATAAATTCTGCACTGTCCTCAATGATGGTGAAATTAAGTTCCGGAAAGTCCGTGCCGAGACGGTCGATCTCAGCAATTATGAGATCGGAGACTTCGACAGTGTTGGCGATAGACTGTTTTGCGACAGATAAGGTAACGCCTTGAAGTCCGTTTATGATTGAATATGATGTTACATCTCTGAAGCCATCGGTTATATTTGCCACATCAGAAAGTCTTATAAGTGCTCCACGAGGTGTTGTGATAGGTAAGTTAGCTATTTCCTCTACAGTTTGGAATTCCCCGGTGGTACGTACTTGCAGCTCAACATCTCCTTGCATGAGCATACCGCCCGGACGATTGATGTTCTCTGAGGCGAGCAGCCCGGCGATTTGCGGGGCTGCGATGCCGTAACTGATGAGCTTGTCGGGTTGCAGATCAATATTTATAACGCGGTCCATTCCGCCGCTGACGGTGACAGAGCCGACGCCCTCAAGCTGTTCGAGGCGCATTACAACATTATCATCAACGAGACTCTTAAGTGTAACCATGTCAAACTCACCGGTCACGCCGATAGTAAAACCTGTCATCATATTAGGGTCTATCTGCATTATGCGCGGATCGACACCATCAGGAAGTAAGCGTCTGAACATATCTATGTTCTCACGCATTCTAAGCGAAGCAAAATCCATGTCCGTGCCCTCGGTAAATTCCATCATGATTACCGAGACACCACTGGACGATGTGGTGGTCATATTTTGAAGATTGCTGACAGTGCTGAGTGCAGTTTCAAGAGGTCTTGTTACGAGATTTTCAACCTCTTCAGGCCCTGCGCCGTCGTATTGTGCTACAACTACTGCGATGCCTAAGTTTATCTCAGGCATAAGTTCTTGTCTGAGATTCGTAAGAGCTATTATGCCTAGTAATATTACGATCAAGGTGAGCATGACCGTAGTTACCGGGCGTCTTATAGACAGTTCAGGCAGACTCAACTTAGCTCACCCCTTCTTCGACAATATGAACCGGAGAGCCGTCTCTTACAAAAGTTTGCCCTCTGATGATGAGATTGTCACCGACATTAAGCCCCTCAAGGATTTCGATTTCAGCACCGCTGTCGATGCCTGTTGTTACTTCGCGCCTGACAGCTTCATCGTCTATTGCCAGAAAAACGATTGATCTGCCCTCGTCTACAAGCACAGCACTGCGGGGAACTACTATTGTATCGGCAGCTTCATCACGGATGAAGAAAGCTTCGGCAAACATGCCGGGTCTGAGCAGACCGTCAGTGTTATCAATCTCTATTTCAACACCGAATGTTTGGGTCATCGGATCGGCTGTCGGACTTACGGTTACGACACGTCCGGCAAATGGTACACTTGACGCAGCAGAGATATTGACAGTTACTTCCTGACCGTTTTCGATACGGTTTACTATGGTTTCGGTTACATTGACATGGACGAGCACGGTGTCAATGCTTATGATGGTAAACGGAGCGACATTCGGCATCATCATAGTTTGCGGTTCGACACCTCTTGAGCTTATGATGCCTGATATGGGGGCAGTGATTGAAGCGTCGTTTAGCCTCTCTTGAGCCGCTTCAACGTTGACGACAAGTGCATTTCTTTGTGCTTGAGCTTGAGCAAGACCGTCTTGCGCTCTGCGAAGATTTTCTGATGCGACATTTCGGGCAACCAGATCATGGCTTGCAGTTGCTTGAGCCACGCCGCTCCGGGCTTGTTCCAGAGAAACTTCAGCCATTTCGAGCGCGGATCTGGCTTGTTCGAGCATGATAGCAGCATTATTTACGCCCGATTCAGCTTGATCAAACTGAACTTGCGGAATATCGCCATGTTCAAGGAGCAGAGACATGTTTTGCAGATTGGTTGTTGCATCTTGATAAGCAAGTTCGGCTTGCGTAACGGCGAGCTGACGCTGTTCAACGCCCAGTTCTGCTTGTTCTACTCCGGCTTGAGCTTGGATTATAGCGGTTTCTGCTTGAAGAATTTGACCTTGTACTGCACTTCCGCCAGCGAGCGAGACGCCTGTTTGTGCGGCTCTGACCGCAGCATCGGCAGTGGCAATCTGGGCCTCTAATGTACGGATATTGGTTTGTATATCGCTTTCATCCATTGTAAATAAGACATCTCCGGCATTTACGAAGTCACCGACATTTACCATAACTTCATCGACCATGCCTTGCAGACGTGCCATAACGGGAATTTGTGCCGAAGCTCTGACGCTTCCCGTAAAAGATAATTCTGTGCGGATACCGCCGGATTGCACCGGTGTGATGTTGACTGCAATGAGCCGCTCCGCCGGAGCTTCAGTTTCAACGTTTGAGCCGCTGCCGGGCATAAGATCGGATATAAAAGCGCAAGCGGAAGCAGAGAGCACTAAAATAGCTGCAAGCAGTAGGGCGAATAATGTGCGGAGCTTCGCGTTACGAAGCGGTGCTGTCTTTTTCATTTTATGTGTTATCCTCCGAGATTTGAGTGTTCTAAAGATATTTTAGCGATGGGGTGTTCTTAAATTTAAATCGAATGGAGAGTATCATACACTAAAAAATTCAACTGAACTTCAACAAATAGTAAACATTTGTTGAAATTCAGCTAAAATTCGGTACATTTTAATGTTGGGGAGTTATGCGCAGCACCTTTTATGGGGGATTATGGGCAACTCCGAAGAGCAGTTATTTTTACCTCCGGCGGCGTGACATTGCGATAAGACGAAGTAATTGCGCCAGTGAGACTGCAAGAGCGCCGACATATGTGAGGGCTGCTGCGGTCAGCACTTTCCTTGATGCCGGAACTTCGTCCCTTGAGAGCAAAGCAGTTTCATTTAATATTTTCAGCGCACGTCTTGAAGCATTAAACTCAACAGGGAGTGTTATAAGCTGAAAAACAACGACAGTTCCGAAGAGTATGATTCCTATATTGATAAGCCCGTACATGCTCATTATCAGCCCGATTAAAACAAGCGGCATGGCAAGTTTTGAGCCAATGTTGGTAGCAGGGATTATTGCTGCGCGGATTCTGATAGGGAAGTAATCATGAGCGTACTGAATCGCATGGCCCGCTTCATGTGCAGCTACGCCGACGGCAGCGACAGATGTTGAGTCATAAACGCTTTCAGAGAGCCTGATGACATTTGTGCGCGGATCAAAGTGGTCGGTAAGATGGCCAGAGACTCTTTCGATTGCAACACCTGAGACACCTGCATGTTTGAGCACCTTTTGTGCTGCTTGCGCCCCGGTAAGGCGCCGCGATGTCATTTGCTGAGAGTACTTCTTAAAGCTGCTTGAGACTTGATGCTGCGCCCACATTGCAAAGAGCATTGTAGGTAAGACCAGAAACAAAAACAGCGGATCAAAGGGATTGTGAAGAAAAAACATTTTTATACCTCCGGGTTGATATGTAGGGGCGTTGCGCGCAACG
>Ga0123355_10003425_pt1 | contig 22729 bp, 13 predicted proteins | sample TergutEmb28metaG_3_FD_89872 | JGI IMG/M metagenome (GOLD analysis project Ga0123355, IMG submission 89872) | Embiratermes neotenicus P1 segment gut microbial communities from Petit-Saut dam, French Guiana - Emb289 P1 | ecosystem: Host-associated > Arthropoda: Insects > Digestive system > Gut ... | reverse complement strand
GCATTTTTTTTGGTGCCTTTTCAAATCATCTAAAGCTGACTTGCTTAAATTGCATGTCGGCTTTTGTTTATTATATCTCATTTTTTCTTGCTTGTCAGGTGTGCCTTCTATTTGACGCTTACACATCAAACATCAGCGTTAGCGGTAATTCGAGAGTGTATGTTGTTGATTATGATTCGTTGTTAACGGAAGGTTCAGACTCAAGCGGTATAATGGTTTTGCGCTTTATAATCAGGTTGGGTGTTAAATCTGTTGCTCTTGCTGGATATGATGGGTTTACCGGAGGTGCTGATCATCATAATGAGGAATTTGACAGGTACTTATCAGTAGATGCAGTTAAAGCTTTGAATGAATCCATGAATAGACAATTAAACGAAATAAAGGAGAGTTTGATCATAAAATTTTTAACACCGTCTAGGTATAACTCATGATTGAGTATGTAATTTTCGACGTTGACGGCACGCTAACAGATGGTAGTATTGCTATTACTGATGATGGAACCGAATGTAAAGTCTTCCAAGCAAAAGACGGTCTTATTGTTCGAGTGTTGCCTAAGTTAGGCTTTACCACAGCAATTATTACCGGTCGTTTTTCGGAAGCAACTATCATCCGAGCAAAGGATCTGCATATTTCTACTATAGAGCATGGCATTGAAGATAAAAGGGATATTCTTGAGCGATACTTCAAAGAAAATAGCGTAAACGGTAAAAATGTTGCCTACATCGGCGATGATTTGAATGATTATATGGCTATGCGGTTGTGTGGGTTTAAAGCTTGTCCATGCGATGCCACACATGAGATTAAGGCAATTTGTGACTATATATCACCGTTTTCAGGTGGTCGAGGCGCTGTACGGGATATTTGTGAACATATTTTAAAAAAAACAGGAAAGTATGATGATTTTCTAGTATTTTATGGGATAAAGTGACCATATGATATGCTTTGTACTTTGGAGCTGCTTGCTCTCGTAGAAAAAGATGCTATAAAGGTATGCCTTTATAAATACTCAGTATTAACGATATGAATCAATAGAAAACAGAGGAGTCGTCAAAATGAGCATAACAGCAGTCATCCCTGTTCGCGAAGGAAGCCGGAGACTAAGGAATAAAAACGTAGCCCCATTTGCAGGAACAAATTTGTTGATTAATAAAATTAACCATTTAAAACAGGTTGTTGAAATTTCTAAAATTGTTGTCACATCAGATTCAGATTTGATGTTGGATATGGCTTTAAGTATAGGTGTCGAGATTCACAAACGTGATATCGAATTTTGCGATGAAAAATCAAAGACATTTGGGGAGGTAGTCGCACACGTTTGTGAAAATGTATCTGGTGAAACTGTTTTATGGGCCACCTGCACATCACCATTAGTATTTCCAAAGCATTACAAGAACGCCATAGATGAGTATAGGGTTGCTTTAGCCAACGGTTATGACTCATTGGCTTCATTCGAATGCATAAATAGATACTTATGGGATGAGAATGGGCCGGTAAATTATGAACTTGGTATTAAACACGTTCCATCACAGCAATTACCACCAATGTACAGTATTACTGGTGGTATTTTTATAGCCCCACGCTTGAAAATGGTTGAGTGGAAGTATTTTCATGGTACTAACCTGTATCGTTTCTTATTGGACAAGAGAGCAAGCATTGATATTGACGATGGTTTGGATTTAGCTTGTGCTCGTGCTTGGCTCGATATGGATGTGTATTCTGACCAATCCGGGCAATGAATCTGATTGAGTACGGGGTCAGAATACGCAGTGTCCAGCTACTTGACCGAAGAACCCATTCTAGTTTGGTGATAACAAAATGCCGCCCTACAGCTGTTTGAATATGCGCTTTTTCTTTATTTGGTGTTGTGGTAAAGCAAGAGCCTTTAATCTGTTCCAATGCGACATATATATGGGATGCTGCATTAAACTCGAGCATATATTCTCGTCAATTATTTTAAAGTCCTTTTTTACTAATTTTTTAATTATCGCTCCTGCTTTTCCATATGAACTATCGTTTTCGGTTTTAAGTATAAAACTGAAAATATAGATGAGGATTGTTGTATCCTTACTTTTAGAGAACTGTCTAGCTCCTTCATTTATAGTAGCATCAATAAAATATTCATCCTCTGCATCTGTTCTACAAATACTATTAAAAACAAACAAAAGGTCATCTGAACTCTTGCAGATTGCAAACAAATTTGGCATTATCCAAGTTAGATACTTCTTTCTCTCGTAATGATCAAGAAAGCCTAGATCAAAGCTTGTTTCGCCTGCTTTTATTTCTTTAAAAATTTCGATTATAATCGAGAAATCCTTAACCTTAGCAATTAATATTGCTAAAACGAATAGCGATTGGCGTTTAGGAGGGGGTATTTTATTATAATTGTCATAATGATGCTGTATAACATTGATTAATTCCATATCCTTTTCTTTCAGTACCTCAAAAGGTATATATTTTAAGGTTTCATCAATATAGTATTCAAGCTTTACAGGCACATATCCTGATTTCAGAATGAGCAAAGTAAAATTTTTCTTTGCCTTGTAAACAGCTTCGTTAACACTTAAGCTGGATAAAGTGCTATAGTAATCAGCACAAATACGCTCTAAATATTTATGCATATAGTTACGATTTTTAATATTCATTTGTTGGTTGAAAGCAATTTCCGAAAAATGCAGCTTGCCTTCTGTTCTATCAAGTACGGATTTAAAAAAAAGATAAACATGTTCATACTTTTCTTCGTCAAGAAGTAGAGCTAAAATGCTATGTATTACATCTTTTTCATTGAAATATTTTTTGAAGATTAGTAAGAAAGTATCCTCCCAAAGTTTTTCTAATACATTATTTGATCCTCTCATTTCTCTAAACAGATCATCGAAGGTCATCATAATACTTGTTAGATTCATATGATTGTCGGATAGATCGTTAATGACACTATTTGCTATCTTATATACATGATATGCATCTTGATCCGCAGCAGAACATACCAAGCTACCAAGCAGTTTCCTATAGCACTCATTTAAACTCATTTTTTTACTACGTCTCTGTGCTTCCTTAATAAACTTACATAACTCATCTATAACCAGGATGTGTCTCCAAGGCGTTTTCGAAATTTGAAGCCTATCCAGCAAGCTGTTTCGATGCTCATCTTCAGCCATTTTCTCTATAACTGAGATTCCAAATTTTTCAGATGAAAATCTTAGTTTGTTAAAGTCTGTAACTATTTTGTTTTTGTCACATTCTGTTATTATATCAATTGCTTTATTAACAATAAGACATTCAAGCGTTTTTTGCTCTTGTATATTTAAACCAGTCTTATGAGGTAAAATGACATTGATTACTTTCATAAAATGCTCAATATTAAGCGTGAATAAATATTCTATATCATTGAGCAAATATTCAGCGACTCTGCTTTTTTCTTTGCACTTGGCATAATTTTCCCATGTTATCATCGCACTTACGAAATCTTCTAGAGAAAGTTTTCGTAATCCCCTGGTAAATAAAAGGTAAACGTAGTACAAATCATAGAAGCTCTCATCCAGAACATGATAATCAAGTTTTTCTACCACAAAATCATGAAAAGCTAATATAGTGTCATAGGAATACGCTAAATTAACGGAAATGAACTCAAGAAAAGGTTCATCAGCTGTTATTGTGGGAATCTTTCCATTAACTAAATCAAACACATTGTAGTCATCATACATACTGTAGCTGAATTTAGTTCCTTCTCCTAAAACCCCACATATGTGAAAAACCGAACTAGTTGGGTCATAATCATATGTCGTAAAATTAATACCTAAAGCTATTTTGAGGGGTAGGGAATACTGTAGCGCTGCGATCCATAATATAATGTTATCAGCATTGTCATATATTAACATACGTTTTCTTGTCTTTTCTTTCGATTTTTCAAAGGCAATCAGAGATGCGAGCATTTTCTCAAATACACGCATGTTGTCGTCTTTGCATAAAAAATCTGAAACTCTATCAGGGTTGATTATATTACCTTGTATAAGCATTGGTTCCGGTAGATATGCTGGACGTTCTTGTGAATTTACCTCCTCATATGTCATGTTGGTTCGGAAAACATCACTCTTGTATAAGTCACAAGGATAGCATGATAAATCATCTATATCATATAGAATAACATGACTTATATAGTTTCCGAAACGCGGCCCCCTGTCATAGTCTCGCCCCAAATAAGTCTTCAATATAATTGCAGATTGCTTGTCAGTCAACTTTCTATATGCGAATTCTTGCGGCATTTCTTCAGCTAGTTCATCAGTCATTATCCTGAATTTTTCCATATCAGGCGAGCGATATGGCAGTAGATCCATAATCTTGGATGAATCAGATTCTCTGAATAATCTGTCATGCGAATAAATGTTTAACCCCTTGCGATTGTTAATGTTGGTTAAACATGAAGTATATATAATTTGATGTTTTCCCATAGTAATAGCCCTCGCTAATTGATTTTATGCTTTGAGCCCTCTTTGATTCTCGGGGAGCTAAACTTATCATCATCGGATATAAGGAATGCCTTTACATAAGTGTTTTTCCTGAAATCTGTGGGCAATGGAATTTTTATTTGATGCTTCTTCTTTAATATCTCTTGTTGTGAAACAATCTTCAATGAATCTCCAAGTGTTTTTGAAAGTGGCGGAGAACCCTTTCTGCATCTTACATCAATTTCGGGCAGAACAAAACGCACTCCCGATTTTAAATCAAACTCAATAATAAGTGCCCTGCCTGAAATAGTAGTTTGAAGGGAATAGTAGATGGCTTCCAATCCCTTTTGAGGCTTGGGTAATGTAAATATATTTATCGTTGCGCCTTTCTTGAAAACCGGCTTCGAAACTACTTCTGCACGTTTGGCAAACACAGCGTAGTGATAACCAATGTCTGACTCAATATTAGAATCTTGGTATATGCAGTTTCTTGTCTCACAAATTTCATCGCCATCATTAATAGTTAAAGGTATTTTTGATGTATTTCTGATTATCACATAATCTACATTCGGAGTAGATGAAGGATTCCAAGATATATTATTAAACTTCTTCCTAGAGTTTGAGCTAATATTCAAATCGGAAGGGGGCATTGGTGCAGGGGGGGCGGGTATACCAGGGAAATCCGCACAAACCTCTTTAGCCATATTATAAAACTCAATGGTATCATCTCCACTTTTTGTTTTTGCCATTTTTATATAATTTGCGGCTTCATCTAAAGCGCTAGATATTTCGTTACATAGGTTTTGTCTGGTTTCTTTGAACTCAGGAAGCTTACTGGATATTTCCTCGAACACTTTCTTTGCTTCAGCATATTTGCGTTGTTTAGAAGCTTTCATCAGTTCGTCAAATTTGTTATGTCCAACTGTTCTCTTTAGTTCACTTAAGCGTTTACGGAGATCGATGATCCTATCGTTATTTTTCCATGCTAACTCTGCATCATTAAGATATTTTTCACCTGCATCGAAGTCTGCGCCTTTAATGTAACTATCGGCGTTGTCGCAAAGTCTGTTTGAAGTGTCAATCTTTTCGAAATTAAAGCCACATTGACAGATTTTAGTTGGCGCTTTATTTTCTATATTGCATGTAGGACATAAATAATACAAATTACAACCACATATACTACAAATCCTCTTTGTACCATCTGTAACATCATTAGGTTCTCTGCAAGCTCTGCATGCTAGTATAATAGGTGGCGGCTTATTTCCATAGGGAATTCCTTTTACTATGCAAAAAGATTCAAGGAATTCCTCTGACAATTTTCTATTGCTTATAAAAGTTTCAGCTAAAGCGTTAATAAACATTTCGGCATCCGCTGTTGAGATCCCTCCATTTAACTCATATAAAGGAATAACACCAAGGCTACCATTCTGTAGCTCCACATCCATGATTTTTTTTCTTAGCAAGTAGTCAAGGTAATCATCATATGTATTCTTTGATTTTTCATCCATAAAAGCTCGATCACATCGACTGCACAAGTTGCCTCCGAAAGTCGAAATAGGATTCTTATAACCTTTCTTCTTGTACATTGACTTTAGATCATTGCTTCTATCTAACAGTGTTTTTAATGGAGTACCCCTCTTGTATTTCGTTGGACTATCTATAGACAGGAATTCATAGAAATTTTCTACATGAAGTGCCTTAAGTTCCTTGCTCGCACCTACAAACATGTCGTAATTATCTGGTTTATCATCATAATAAATTTCATATAAATTATGGCTGATTTTAGTATCAGGAGCCTCGTCATCGATGATTGGAATATCTTTTTCGGCTGCAATCTGTTTGACGAGCTCCTTGTCAACACCGTTTTTCGCTGCGATATTCTCAATTACAGATATTCTTACATTTCCCGTGGAAAGGCTAACACTTTTTAAATACTTACCAATCTTGATGCACATATCTGAAGTATTTTCAGCAAGTACGATTTTTAACTCCTTAAAGATGATATCGCGCGTCGTAGAATTAAGCATATCACTTTCTATTTCGACAAATTTTGAAAGGTATATCTTACTATCTTGATTTCCGTGAGCTGTCCTTGACCACTCGTCTTTTTTTTCAGCTAGTTTTGCTTGGATTTTTTTTACATCATGAGCAATCCGCTCATTCAAATCTGCAACGTTTGTATTTTTGTCTACAAGTTCAAGAACAATGAACCAATTTTCTTTTACCATTGCATATTCCTCCTCGTACTGTGCTATGGACTATGCCCTGTCAATGCGATCAAGAAGTATGATACTTATTACTAGCATCGCTGCAAAGAACAAAGCAAGTACCCCTATATAAATAATTGGCTGGCTGGGTTGATAAACTGGACTAATAACCCCGAAAAACCAACTATTTGGAGAATGGAAGCCAAAATCAAGACCAATTGAGCTACCAATAAGGCGAATCGAATAACTTGTGAGAGCAAACGGATCTAATGGGATCCCTTCAAGCTGAAATACGAAACCTGAAAATAATATCTGGAAAAGCATAATGAATGGAATCGCCATTGCAGCTTTTTCGGGAGCTTCATGGGGCTTATCCCTGCATCGTATAGATACTATCAGCGATACAACTAGCCCAACCATGCTAGATACCAGCATTACTGCTAGAATGGATCCGTATAGGTATATGAAGTTTATTAGCAGCAATCGCCCAGTGTTGAGCATAAAGGGCACAACAAGCACAACGCTCAACACTGTACAAAAATAAGCAATAAGCAAGATTTTAGCAATTATCATGAGAGGTATACTAACCCCATTGCGTAGATCTCGATAGATGGCTCTGTAATCCTTGCATACTAAATTTATAGATAGCATAAGACCTATTAGTATGACAGCACAAGAAACAGCAAATATTATCGGTATACTGTCAGAATGCCATCCATTACTATCAGGAAGGAAATTCTCTGGTGCCATTACCAAGCTAAGAAACAGCATGCTTAAAAAGCAAACAATGAGTAGAAATGGTAGATTTTCGGAATGAAGAAGATATTCTCTCCTTGTAATTGCCGACAAGCAGGATTTAAGTCTGCTTCTTATGTGCGTCCATGGATAGTTGGTATTTGAATGTTGAGTGAACGTCCCTACTGTTTGCATGTATTTTTTAGACGCGTTATTGACCTCTTCAGAATCGTCAATTACTTCGATTACCTTTCTGTCCTCTATTTTAACTTTTCTAACATTCTCGGCTACTTTATTCGTTTTGCAGCTGGTTTTTATGATAGATGATAATGGAAAGTGAGTTGATATAATAATCGTGATTCCATTTCCGTTATCATTAATATCATCAAGCAATTCGTAAAGTCCAATTCGGTTACTTTCATCCAGCCCAGAATCGGGCTCATCTAATATCAAAATGTCAGGCTCACGCAATAACTCAGAAGCGATGCTAACCCTTTTTTTCTGACCGCCACTTAAATCACTAATTCGGCTATTCGTTTTATCACGCACAGGATCATCATCACACAATTTAACTTTACTTAATACATTATTTACACGAGAGTCCTTATGTTCTTTGTTGGCACCAGGAAAAAGGTCTGCATATGTATTCAGTGCATCTTTTACAATCAATCCTTCATATAGCCAATTATCCTGTGGTACAAAAGCGACTTTGTGCTTTAAATCTTTTTCATGACTATCATTCCTAAACCCACTGCTCCACTTGAGCTTTTTGAATATTTTAATTCTATTTTCATGACTTTTATCATAACCTGCTAACATTTTCAAAAAAACAGACTTGCCTGAGCCACTCTCTCCAAAGATGTATACCATATCTCCTTTATTTATTATCAAGGGTCCTTCGGCGATATCGAGACGCATACTGGTTATTTCGATTCCCAAGCTGTTTTTCTTGCGTACTTTCCATTGCTTATTTATTGGACCACTAACTTGGATAGCTTCACTTTTCATTATTGCGTCTGTAGGATGAAGTGGTTCTGAGCCCCTTATACTATCGTCTGAGTTGTGTTTGTGCTCATTGGAATAATCATTGATGATATAGGGTCTAGATTTTGATGGAACTTCATTGTCTGAATTAAAAAAATCAGCTTTGCGATAATTATTTGCCTCGTTATATTTTAGAAAATAGTCTTTGAAATCTTGCACTATAGTTAATAAATCATTCAGGGTAATACCAAAATGAGACGCTATTTCATAATATTCTTTATCAGGATGGTTTCGGCAATACTTGACAATTCTGAGTTCACATTCTTTTATTTGATCGAATGTTTTGCAACGATACATATCATCGGCCATTTGATGTTCTTCGTAAGATATCTCTAATCGTTTAATCATTTTCTCAACCTCGTCTACTTTTCCTTTGCCAGCGAGTGTAATCTAGGTTAGCCCAATAGCCCTGCAGTTATTAGTTTGAACAATATCTCCTGCGCTTCCTCTAAAAGCACAGAGTCATGAGGGGCTAAGTAGTTTACATCGTTTACTCGTTTGTATGGGATAAATCCCATGTTTATTAGCTCGATTAACGGTTCATGCCAATATGTGCCAACGCTTTCTGAGACAACATGCTGATCTGCAACATTGTGACGAACCGGAAATACATAATCGACTTCTACACCAAACGCCTCAATATACCTGGACAAAAGCGCATACAATTGGCTTCTCCTTAGAGCATTATAAGGAAAAAACAGATTGTCTGTGAATTCTTGTTCGATTCCATGCAATACTCCTAGTGCTCGCCCAACATGTATCTTAGCAATCATTCTTTCATCAGACACGTCTATAAAAGGAGAAGTACCAGTTGTATCAAAAAACAAATCTTCCACCCAATGAATGTCCATTAATGCGACAAAAAAATCGCCGCGATTTACAACTCTATGTCCATATTCATCCTGGGTGTATCTAAGCTCAATAAGTCTATTGCTTAGGAATTGTTCTATATTATGTACGTCGCCATGTTCTATGTGAATCAATTGAAAACGCCCAGTTCTGTTAAAGAATATATATAAGTAGTTGTCATCGACGAAACTTCGAGGTAATACACCTCTGTTTCTTTCAGTCGTACCAGCATCTTCCAAAGCAATGTACTCTACTGCATTGTAAAGCAAATTGTCGTCATCATCTGTCATAAAATCCAGTGACAACGGGATAGTGACCACTGCGGTTCTTCTTTCGTTTTGGGTGTCAGCATTTTGACCGTTCTCATCAAGTATTTGTAGTGTTATAATTGGCCTTTCTGTCTCACCAAATGTTTCTTCATCAGTCTCATCATATGTTTCGAAATTAAAATTCAATGAAAGTTTTTGAAGATCACCAACATCTTGTTGACCAGCAGCTATTCCTACTCTCCCATAGAAGAAGTCGGAATATATATTAAGATTTCCAAATTCAGTATGTACTTCTAAGAATTTGTCATCGTGTGTTAAGAATCTCCCAACATGCAAGGAAAAGTCTCGCATGTCTGCAAACCCAGGAGGTAGAATGTATCCCTCCAAAGCATCTGAGTTTTCTACAACTACTGCTAAATGGTTGGTCCTGGAAAACTTTCCCTCAATATAAAGGTAAAGATCATTATAAATACCATAAATATCATTACCAGCTCTATGAAAATCAGGTCTTTCTACATCGGCTAAAATTCTATTAAAATCCATTGTTACCCTTATGAACGACAGCAAATCGCCGTCCATACCTAAAGTTGTGTGCCTGAAATCACCGACCGTGGTATTTTCAAGACCAGCTACTCCAGGGGGTCGGGGATGCTGTACTGTGACACCTCTTACTGCTGTTTGTACACGATCAATGGCCTCAAGTGTCTGTCTCCTCCCTCTCATTGTAGCTATTATGATAATCACAGCAATCACGACAATTATACCAGCTAGCGCCACCATTAAATACTTCATGTTAATTCTCATTGTACCTACCTCCTAACTTCCTTGTAATGGCATACTTTGGAAATAGATATCATTAATGTATATGGTCAAGATGTAATCTGATAATGAATCAAAGTTATGTTCAAATAGCTCATACGTTCTTGATGATCCTACACCATGTCTGAATGATTTCCTTCTGACAATGTCCACAGGAATTTCTCTGTTTTCCCCTATACTCGAAAGAACAGATCTTACTTTTGGTCTCCCGAAACCAATTCCGCTTTCAATAACACGTATATCTGCAGTAATTGTTTCAGTGCCGCTGGGTCTGAATGGTGACACACTAACAAAATACAAATGCTCGACAGCGGCAGGATTGTTGTTTGGTATAAAGCCAAGTACAACCCAAGCCAAAATTAAACATCCCAGAATAATCCCAACAAAAGCAGTCGTAAGTTTTAAATTTATAAAGTTGGACACAATTCTTAGATTGCTATTAAATGCCATCCAATTTTCCCTTAAGTTAAACCTTGATGCTTTACTCCAGATAATGCTGTGTTCTTTCAACATCCAGAGGAGCGGATCTTCTATTCTATGTGGCTCTGGATGTTTATCAAGTTCATAATGAGTAATACAGTTTATTGGAATATTGTCTTCACCCAATGAAGATACTCCAAAAAATGAAAGATTTTTGTAATTTGTACTTAGGTTATCAAGAAATGTATCCATCTTCCAGTTTTGCAGATATCCCTCAATTTCCTGGCTGACGGCATAGCAATCCGATAGGTCGAAAACACCTTCATGATATGGACTGTTATTTAGGAGTATACTACCTTCATCATTGTCTTCGATTTCATCAAAGACAAGATCGATTTTTGATATTGTAGGAGCGATAAGAGTTTTTATTTTTTTACTAGAAGGAATAGCTCTGACATCTCGAATTAACTCAGAGATACGTTCAAGAATTTCGTTATCGTCAGATCCAGCTTTCGCTGCACCTGCACTGTCTCTTTTATTATCAATATCCATTTTGTCAGCAGCAGGCGGAATATTGAGCGGGTCAATAAGAAAAATAACCCCCGCAGATTTACCAATATATCTTCCAACACGATATAAGCTATTAAGCTCGTCAAAATTCTCACCTGCAGTATCAAAAAACACTAAATTAAATATTTCGATTTTTTCTCTAAAAAAAAATTTTCTGATAAATTTCAATTCGAATATCAGAGGTTCGTGAAAACCATGAATTCCACCTAGTGGATCTGTTTTTTTTGGTAAGCTAGGTGGGGTTCCGAATAATTTGCTCTCTAACTCATCTTTATACCTTTTTCGTGTACTATCGTTAAAACCCTCAAGAGAACCATCAAAGTTTTTTACTGTTTTTCGAAGCATATGTATTAGAACTCCCAGAAAAATACTCTTGCCAGTCCCGGAAGATCCAACTATGGAGAAAAACTTGCTAGTCCCAATCAAAATGCTGTCTTTCAAATCGTTATGGCATTTTGGGCATACAATCCTACTTGTTTTCCATTTACATCGGCGGCACTTAACGGATTTTGGTATACCATCGATTATATTTACAGAAGTTTCTTTTGTTGTTGGTGTGCAAATCTTCATATCTGGGTGACTAGCTCCAAGGTAGCGGTTTAGCTCCTTATCTTCTTCCTTCTCACAGGCAATATCATCCGGGTTTGTGCATCTAAACAGAACATCAGAGACCTTTGGTTCCTCAAAACAATATGGACACACAAAGGTACTATCTTTTATCTTTGCCATCCAATCGCCTCATTTTCCATGGTATAAAATTTTTGGTGCCTACATGGGGATGTTTGATTATCCGCTAAGTTGCTATATCGCACCAAAAATCATCACTACCTCAATTGGTTTGTTTTTTCCAAATGCTTAATCTCCTGAGCAATTTTTGAGAAAGAGCTGGTGAGCTCAGTTAATTTCGTTAAACTCCCCCAGTGTTCTTTTGAGGCAATCTGTTTAAGGAAACTTACGTTCGCACCACCGAATCCCAAAGCTATAACATCTATATCATTCTTATGACAATCTTTAGCAATATCAATTACAGCACCATTACCATTTGGATAAAACCAAACGCCGTCTGTTAAAACCACAATAAATTTGGAGCCATCACCCTTTAGCTCTGATTTTGCTAATGTGAAAGGTTCCGCTTTATTACCTCCACCAACATTTGCATGATCAATTGAATCTATCGATCTCAAAACATCTGAATAGTTATCGGAAGGGCTTAAAACACAATCTTTTTTGTCTGCAAAGGCTATTAAGCCAATCCTCACATGATTCGAGTCCATTTCGGCAACGAAGCCTCTCATTGCTTCTTTAGCTTTCAAAGTTGGATCACCGTACATGCTACCTGATAAATCAATCGCTAACATTACCTCTGCTTTACTGTAGCTTGTTTTCAATTGAGTCGTCAATTTGGGAGATAAATCTGTCCACGACATATCTTCATTGCCTGTAATATGTATACGCTGGATTTTCAACTGCTTCCCTGTTTCCCTCTGTATAGCACTAACTTCTACCAAATCATTAGAATTGTAACCAAATGTAACATCTATAATAGAAGCAGGAGGCGATGTTTTATCCATTTTTGTGATAATATACTTGCTGACAATTTCGTTATCCAGGGGCCGGAAATTTTCCCCTTGTAACACATACACCTCTAACTCCAGGTTGTTATCGTGTGTGATGAAATTATAAGGCTTTGTCTTGTATGCTGGAATTGGATCGCTTTTGTATATTATTTTGCTATTAATATAGCGTTCTCGGTCTTCGCTTTCTGCTATCATTCCCAGAGAATGACCAGTGGAAAGCTTCAGGTCGGGAGTTGGATGGCCCCCAATAGCATGTTTATTGTTTTTCAAAGATGTATTTAATCTGCCCCCAATCTTAGGAATTATTACATTTGCTCTGATGGCGGCACCAAGCGCAACAGCTTCATCAGGATTAACACCACCAACCGGGGAGTTTCCAGACATTTCTTCTACAAATTTGTGAATCATTTTCATCTTGGTGGAACCTCCAACAAGTATTACATCGCTGATGGTGTTCCAACTAGTAATTTTCTTCTTTTTGCGGCCTTTTTTTTCAGTATCTTTATTATACTCAGCTTGAATACGAAACAACTCATTGATCAGATCTTTTGTTCTACTTAGCAAATGATAACTAATTGATTCAAAAGTGTTGGTATCTATCTCAACTGAACCCCTAATGTTGCCGAAGTTAATAGGAACCTTAACAGAATTCATCCTGCTCAACCTTTTTTTTGCAATCTCAGCAGCTACCAACAGAACATCAATCATTGAATTGTCTTGATCGATACTAGCTTTGTATTTCTCATGGAACTTTTGGGCAAGATATTCAACTAGACAATCATCCCAGTTTTTGCCACCTAGTTCATGATCTCCATATACACCTTCAATTTCGATTTTATCCCGGTTTATTAGCGCAGTAGTAATGTCAAAAGTTCCACCACCAAGATCGTATATGAGCGCTGCTCTTTCACCATCAATTTTATTCAGGCAATATGCGTATGCAGCAGCAGCGGGTTCATATATAAGCTCTAAAACATTTATTTTAGCCTTCTTTGCGGCTTGTAGAGTTGCATCCTTTTGCTTGTCGTGGAAATAGGCGGGTACGCTTATTACTGCAGCATCGATTTTTTGGCCACATATTCGTTCTGCATCTTTAGCTAGTTTCTCAAGAAGCACAGCAGATAAATCTGAGGCATTGTATCGTCTGCCAAAAATATTAACTGAGAACTCGTCTGTCCCCATGTTACGTTTGAAAAATGAAAAGCAATTTTCAGTTCCAAGAGATTGTTGAACTTTAGCTTCTTCGCCAAATAAAACCTCATTTTTGTTTTTAAAACATAGAACAGAAGGAGTTGTCGTTTCACCGAAACTGTTCCTGACAGTAACGGGTCTTTGGCTATTTTCATCTATCATGGCAACAGCGCAAAATGTAGTGCCAAGATCTATACCAACCTTAATCCCCATACATACCTCCTTGAGCCAAACCTTACCTGGTTGATATTCCGCCAACCCGCTTTTTACTTTCAAAAACTTTCTCTCGAGACATAAATCCTGTTGCATTCATAGTTGCATATTCCTTACCTTCACTCATAAGTATCTGTTTATTTGTTAAATCTCTACCGGTAACACGTAGAATGCCTTCGTTATTCAATGTAAGAGTTGCCTCAAGAGGTGCATCTTTGGGTAGTGTGCCATCTAAATCAAATGTTGCGGCAGCTAAGAAATAGTTCTCATCTACTTCATAGTATGGGTTTTCGCGATCGTCAATCTCACTTTCATATACTTTCACATCTACAGCATCTAAATTAGCAGAATATGTTCCAAACTTCCCTATAACGCTGACTACTCCATCGGGCATATCCGAGTTTTTGAAAATCATGTTTAAACACTTTTCCTCGGTATCGCTCACCCAAACTCGCACTGCATAACTCTTTGTCGCAATCCATTCTATCACAGGAAGAGGTGGCGCAGGTTTGCCAAGCTTTGGTTTTTTCCCCAAATTATATGCATACAACGAAGCACCTTTGGCAACTGCGGCATTGGGTTCGTTTAACCTGGGCTTTATTCCATATTCCTCAGTCAAACGTTCTGCCACTTGAACCATATATGTAGAACCTCCGACCAAGAGGATTTCCTCGACTTCGTAGCCTTTATCTTTAGCAACGGAAATGGCATCGTTTGCTTTTCCGATAGTTCGATCTAAAAGATACAATGTTATGTTATCAAACTCAGACCTTGTCACGTCAATTCCTTTCGTTATACCCGCAATTGTTAGGATAGCAGTTGCCTTATCCTTATTAGTTAAATCCCTCTTAGCTTTTTCAGACTTCAAGACAAGATCTTGCTTTTCGAAATCATTTAAGTTATATTCATCTATTTCAGTACCAGGGTTTCTCGTTTCATAATCTTCTTTTGCCATTTCCCGGAATCTTCTTTCGAGAAGATCACCTACCTCTTTATCCCAGTCCTTACCTCCAAGCTCGTGATCGCCCTCTGTGCATAGCAGCTTAATATTGCCGCCGCTAATATTCATAATTACCACATCGAAAGTACCACCTCCGAGATCATAAACCATAAAGGTTTTACTATCGTTCCCTTTAGCTATTGCATAATGGATTGCAGCTGCGGTAGGCTCATCGATAATCTCAAGGACATTCAAATTAGCAATTTCGCCAGCATCTTCTGTTGCAGCCTTTTCCGCAGTACCAAAATATGCTGGGCAAGTTATAACAACATCTTTAATATCGCTCTCTTCAACTCCTAATGATTTTGCAGCATCCTGTACTAGCTTCTTCAAAATATGAGCAGACACCTCTGCGGGGGGTAAGCTTTCACCATTGTAGTCAATCGCATGATCGCTTTTACCCATTAATTGCTTCACAAAAGAAACTGTTTGCTTTGGATAAAGTATACTGCTTTCCTTCGCAGCATTGCCGGTTACAACATTGGTGGAGTTTTCAAAATATACCACAGATGCTGTAGTGTCTTCATTGTCTGAGTTTTTAATAACAACTGGCAATCCCATTTCATCTACATAAGATATGCATGAATAAGTAGTTCCTAAATCGATACCGAAAACATAAGACATTACTTTTCCTCCTCGTAGTTCCAGACTGCCACTTTTTCTGGAGATACAATCCAACCTTTGTAGCGATATCCATCACTCAGCGATCTTATTAGTTTCCCTTGAAGTGCACTGTCACATGTAGGTGTTTTATCTGCCACCTTCTGGCCTTTAGATATAAAGTTCGTTCCTGGCTCACTTGAATAGATCTCAACATCGTTTCTTTCCAGGATAGCCGTACACTCTTTTGCAAAAGCCTCAATGTCCGATATGGGTACTAATTGCTCATCAGTGGGTTTGTTTCTGTAAAAGGACGACATTTTCATGATTCCGTCCCTCATTTCAATTATGTCCTGAATAATCGGTTTGACCAATTGGAAATATAAATCTGATTTGTATTTCTGAAGTTCGTTATGTAATTGACTTATTATTCGCTCATTGTGTTCGCTATTTGCAATTTGATTCTCGAAATGAAGAGTGAGATCAGATATCTGTTTTTCTAATGCAGCGATGCCATTTAGGAAAATAGAGCGGATGTTTTCAATCATCGGTATAATTTCACTTTTTTCCTCTGTTTCAGTTTCTTCAGCCACTATTGTAGCACTTTCAGTAGAAGCCACACATTCTTCCTGAAAATCTACTAATACTACTTCATCAGACAACCCATTTCCTCCTTGTAAAATATCATCAACATGCCCTTATCTCAAAATCGTTATTAAGTTATGTTTCGATTTTATTGATAACAATCAAAATCGGTATGTCTATGTAGAGCGTTGGTGATGTTTTATTTCTTCCAAGTTTGCTATTAGCTCTTCTATTTCACTGTCAATATATTTACTGCGAAAAAACCTTCGATTAATAAAGCAGTAAAGTATTTCAATGTCTTGATACCGAAATACTAAGTATTCTAGTTCTTCTTTAAGCCTGTTGTCAGTATAACAACATCTATAGACGCTTTTATATAGTTTAATAACATCGGCAGTCTTGTTACGCAAATAGACGAGCCTATATTTGAGTTTTAAGCCATATTTCATAAGAGAAAGATAATCGAGTAAAAACTCAGTATAGACCTTTAGGTAGACGAGCATTTCAGAATGAATATTTTTTAATGCATCTACTACGCAATAATCATCAGTATTTCTTTCATAGTAATATTTCTCTATACAGTCATGTAGTTTTTCGAATTGTTCATCTAGCTTTTCAAGTTCTGCAGACACATCCTTGTTGATTTGCACTATATCATTAATATTTGCCAATGAGTCAGCCCGAACCTGGTTTTTTCCTTTAATTAATTGATAGAGTAAAAAAGTGACAACAAGCACAAGTGCAATAAATGCCGTAGGGATTTGGCCAACAATTTCAATACTCATACCAAGTAAGAAGTCTATAATATCAGACATGCTATCAAGATTTGCTAGCGTTCTTGTTTTCGCTAAGATTACTCAGATTATCTATTTCTTGTGTTGATTCTGACACTGGATCTCTTTCAAGATCTGATTCCCAAATTTTTCTCATCATTTCAATCACATTAGCAATACGACCCGAATTGCGTTTTGCACCCAAATATCTTGCAAAGTTAAACTCTTCTTTACAGCAGGAGTTTATTAGCTTAATAAAGCCAGTGAAGTAAGCCTTATCACTGAGTCCTGATAATCCATGTAATTTTTCTTCTAATTGATCGTCAGTATATGTATTTACAGATATATTGTCATTCTTAAGTGCATCCAATACTACCTTAGTTTCCTGTAACGTCATTTGCATGTACTTTCCACCTCATAATACATTTTTGCTTTACAGATATCTAAATGTCTAAATTCTCTTGTGCACAAGTTCTTTCATGATCTGAGTCAATAAGTATAACAGATAAAAGAAGCCCAATAATATGGGTATCTGTAAAATTTAGTATCATCATTTAAACCTTCCATAGCACAGATTAACGTTTCCCGTTCAAAAGAGTCTTCCATTTTTTCAGCTATCGGACGCAATTCCACTACTTTCAGGTTTCTCAGATATGATTTCGCATTCTCTAAAGCTTCATTGATGGACAGATTCCTATCAATATAATTAAGATAAAACTGCTTCATCAACAAAGCAGTAGGAAAATCGCCCATTTCCCATAAACCTACGATTAGGTTTTGTGTACCTGCAATTGTAAATGCCCTGCTCAAACCTAACAGTCCTTCAAAGCTAGCATCCAACCCATCCCCGGTTTTGCACGCTGAAAGGACAGCAAGCTCAACACCAGCAAAGTCGAGTTGAGAAACTTCTCTTGCTGTTAAGATTTCATCGCCGCTAAGTTTTAAATATGCCCCGCTCATTATATCTTTTTCATCGAGTTTGAATTCTCCATGGGTAGCTATATGTATCAAACCATAGTTGTTATCCAACACATTATAAAACAAATTTTTCTTTACTTCGTCCCCAATATACACCTTGCTGTTCAGTGTTTCAGCTATGACATTGGCTTCATGCAAAGCTGATGGTAGATCTACATCTTCTGCTGATCCCTGGCTACTAATAATAAGACATGGACTATTCTTTCCTATTTTGATCGATTGCCTCTTTCTGAGTAAGTCTTTTCCAGAATAAACATATGATATAAGATGTTCTTTCTTTGGTATGTTCAAAAACAGCTCAAAGGGCAACAAAAACAGCTTTCCTTCAGGTGCTATGATGATTTTCTTAGTAGCAATGGCGAGTTTCTCTAATATAGGAACAGCAATAACTCTGTACAATTCCCAATATCCGTCTAAATTATGGAGTTCTTTTGCTTCATAGCCGGCACACAAAGATTTATTGAACCTTGCAATCAGCCCATTCATTTGTTCGGTATCTCCTAAATCGACAACTGCAGTGATTCCATCACCGTTTATTATAAAGGCGCAGTACTTCTCTTTTCGCACTTCATACCATACTTTTGCAAATTCGATAAGTATAGTTTCATAATCAAGTTTGGCAGTAATAGAGCTATATTGTGCTTCGAACATTTCTTTGTAAAAGAAATCTTCAACTTTATTTGAATTCTTATACAATCGAGACAAATAGCTATAATCAAGTGATAGAATTTTATTTCGCAGTAGATATTCATACGCAAAGCCTTTTTCCTTGTATTTTAGGATTAGATATAAGGATTTTGCTAATGTAGGCCCATGATTAATGTATTCGATCAGCTCCAATTGCTTTTGTTCCGAATCTATTGTAATTATCTGAGAAATGAGTTTATGCTGCAATTCAAGAAGTCGTGCGATATAAAACTGTGCGTTATCCTTATCGTTCGATTGATCATAAAGTAGGCATTTCATTGAAGTAAAATAGAGTTCTCCTGCAGCACTTTTATCAAAATCTTCGTGCTGGATCATAAACGAAAGAGATTTATCAGGCCTTTTGCATTTTAAGAATCCATCACATGCTGTTTCTACCATTTCAATGAAATGGCGCTTATACATCTTGTATGGTAAACTCTCTTTGTCATACACAGAAAATATTGTTTTTAATGCATTTATGAGACGTTCAACCGACCTAACTCTATTCTCATCAGAAAGATCATCAAAATAATCTGATTCATTCTTCAGCGACAATCCATATAATTCATATAAAGTTGCAAAAGCATGTGCAACTTTAGGAATGTCCATGATGCCAAAAGAAAACAATTTACTGTCAACAGGTAGATTTTGCTGTAATTCCTTTGAAATCCCCATTTCAGTAGCAATCATAAGAGCCTTTTTTTTGTCTCCTACCAAGAAAGCATGGAATAATTTATTGAATAAAGCCAAATTATCAAATTGATCATTTTCCATCCTTGATAATAATACAATAGACTGTTCTGAGAAATGCTCAATTAGATTGTCTCTATCGCTAGAAACGTATATGGTAAATTCATCGGTGCTATCAACAGAAGACAAATTATTTACAACTCGGAATGCTTTATCTAATTTCGATTTTGCAGTTTCATAATCTCCTGCAGCCATACTCAACAGTGATTCATAATATTCAAAGTAATCAAGCCACTTACTGTCTTTGCCATAAAAATCAGAAATAAGCATTTTTGATTCATCAAAATGCTTTTTAGCACGGGGAATATTGCCAAAATTATAATACTGTGCACCTATTTCGAGCAACAAATTAAGATATAATGAATCCTTCTCACAATACAATGATATGTAGCTATCAAGCAATTCTGAGGCTGTATTATTATGCAATTTAGCATCTTTTTGGAAATAGTATATATCTAGTAACATTACAAGTGTTTGTATGTATTGCTGGCAAACAATTGGGAATATATTTTTTGCCTCAAGTGCATGGATTTTAGTCGTCTCCATATCTCCATTTGAATTACTATAATATGCCAGCATATAGTATGACATGGCAACTGCAAAATCTGACATAATATCTTTTATAAATACAACTCTTTTTTCTAGTATGTTAGCACATTTATCGTAATCATCCATTTCAAAATGATAGCATGCCTCATAATAGTCATTTATCACATCGTAACAATGTTTGTTATATAAATACATATCATCGATTTGGCTATTAACTAAATCATTGCTAGTTATTTTTACTTGGATTATTTCATAAAAAGTTGATATGGTTTCAATATTGATATTCACAATCTGGTTTGCCATATAAGAGTTTATCTTGTACAATGTGTTATTAGCATAAATAAATATTTTTTGCTTGTCCTCGTTAAATAAAGAATCAAATTCTTGTATAATTATTGGCACAGATATTGAATTTTCATCATTGAGGATGATCTCTGTGATAAATGAAAGTAGATATATTGCAGCTTGTTGATATAAGTGATCATATTTATATTTTTGAAAATATAGAGTTAACAATGATTGTAGATCTTCAATTAGAAACTCAATATCTTGTCCTGCTACTATTCCTTCCTCCCATGTCTGCAGATATAGATCCCCAACATGGATAATAATCTCAAGCATGCAAGCGGGTTCTTTTTTGTACTTTTCAATTCTTGAAAATAACTCATGAGGATCAGTACACTCTTTAAAAAACGAGGATGCTATTTCAATTTCAACCTTATTGATACTGGCTCCCTCCCTATCGTTTGGTCTGAATTTTTGACCTATACAAGCGCTTTGATCTTGTTGGTATCAAACATAACTGTGGGCGTGGCTATTCTGTTAAGTATCAATTATAGTTCAAAGAAGCGGGGTACAGCGTCGTGAAATCATGGAATAGTGAAGTGGCGTAGCTGAAAATATGAAGAACAAACATTTGAAAAGGAGAAATAGGAGTCTCAGTATTGAGTTAGCTGATTTAGCAGTAAGCTTTGAAGAAAAGAACGCAGCTACGGTTTCCGCCGCCGTTACTCCGCTAAATTTTATGCTTAGCCCAAAAATTGCTTGTAGTTTCTGAACCCCTTATTTGCAGCCATTCAGCCTTCTCACTAGCTACAATAGAGCCAGTCTGTCGATCACAGAATGCCCATTTTTCAAGGAAAACCAGATGCAAATATAATTTTGGGTCGAGCATATCGCTAAATAACAAGATAGCTAGGCTCTAAACAAAGCATGAAAGTCAATCATTGACAAGAATTCCGTAAATTCATCTAAGCTCTACAGTTCAGAAAAAACTATCCAAATCGCAAGCCTATAGCTAGATTGCAGATAAACTACTGGTCGTAGTCTTGGCTGGCAAGATGTTCATCCTGGACATCGTCTGAGCCAGAACAATTCCTTGATGTGTTAGACGAAGGCATTACGCGTCTATGTAGAGGATCACACTTTAACACTAGGAGCAATGAACCTGTTGGATTCAACTGTACTCAAGTTCACCAGTGATTTAGCAGACAGGAGCTTTTCAAAATTTATACATATATGATTATATCAAATAATTGTCTTACTTGCAACGATATTATACATATATCTGCTTTAATTAATATAATTTTAATACGCAAAATCCGAACATGACAAATAAAATGTGATATTATTCTCATTTAAAACATATATTTAATTCAAATATATCAAAAACAATCGAAGATGATATAGTTGCTGGATGAAATTAATATTAATTATCTATTAATATAATATTGTGTCAAATAATGACGGAAATAGTCTTTCTGAAGTCTACAAAGTTTTATAGTTGTACATATTTGGTGGACAATTAGTATTTGACACGTAGCTATTGGCCTCTGACGCTTCCACTTCGCATGTAAAATAGTGGAGTTTTCAAGTTTAGTAATCCAATATATAAAGTAGGCCACCTTAATATAACGCGGATGAAGTAAATGAATGAATGTAGATTGGTGAGGGAGCAATGGAAGTCGATTATTTGACATCATCTTCCTCTGTCGATGTGCCGCCAACGCACTCTTTTAATGCCAAACTCACATTGTGGCATTAGGTGAAAAACATAAAAATAGAGAGAAAATAATAATAATTGAAAGAATTTTCAGATGAGATATAATTGGTAAAAAACGTGCGTTTTCCCGCGCACGTGGGCAGTGGTTCCAATAATATCTGGACTTTTCCGCAGGCACACGAAAATATTTGCTATCTCCAATAATTTGCAGTAAACTGTGACAACGAAAACTAATGAGGTGTCCACCGCTTAGCGGGTACGGCGGATCAAAATAGCTAAGATTTGTAGCCTCCACTAAAAACAGCCGTGATAACTTGCATATTCTCGCGAGATCCGGCCAGTGAATCCTACAACATCCGGGTTCTTCCGCAGGTACGCGAAAATATTTGTTATCTCCAATAATTTGCAGTAAACTATGACTGCGAAAACTAAAGAGGAGATAACAAAAGATGTCAAGTAAATTAGATCT
>Ga0123355_10003424_pt1 | contig 22730 bp, 15 predicted proteins | sample TergutEmb28metaG_3_FD_89872 | JGI IMG/M metagenome (GOLD analysis project Ga0123355, IMG submission 89872) | Embiratermes neotenicus P1 segment gut microbial communities from Petit-Saut dam, French Guiana - Emb289 P1 | ecosystem: Host-associated > Arthropoda: Insects > Digestive system > Gut ... | reverse complement strand
CAAATTCCTATTCTATCAACCGTCGCACATGGAAGTGGACAAAGAAACTCTTCTTCCATCTGTTTGACCTGGCCATTCTGAATAGCTACATCCTTTTTTCCTCACTGGGGGGTAAGAAAATTTTGCACAGCGATTTTTGGAACACTCTACTGGGGAATTTATTGGCACACGCTGGACATGAACGGAATGTGCAAAGGCCAATAGGAAGACCACCTGCTGCTGCCACTCAAGTCGTTAGATTAGAAGAAAGTGGCAGGAAGCATTGGCCTATTCTGTCTGCCACGCGAAGAAAATGTCGTGTGTGCACGGAAAAGGGTGTCACCAGAAATTTTTCAGTGATATGCGAAAGGTGTAAAGTAGCTCTTTGTTATGATAGAAGATGCTTTGTGGACTACCACAACAAGGCAGATACCTGAAACATTTCAGGCTGTTCAACCGGATCGCCCTACCTAAAACTGTGGCCTCGGCTGGAAATGTAAGGAAAAGATATTTAAAATTTTAAAAATACGTTTTTATTTAGGCAATAGAATTTTATATATTTTTCAGAGAACCGCTGAAATATCTCTGTTTTAGTTATTCTTCCCTTGACAGACTAAGGAAATATCATGTAGAGACTCTCCATTTCTCCACGTGAAAGGTATAATGGAAATGATGGCAAACGTCGGTAGAGTGGAACACCATTCAACAAAAGGTTGGGCAGTCTCGGTTCGTGACAACAACGCAGCTAAAATGTCGCGTGTAACTGCAAGTGGTGTGAAGAAAAAAGTTGTTAGTGAAGTTTTGAGAAAGTATGGAGTGTGTGTGAAGTAAGATGATTTTTGTAACACTACCACACCAAGGCATAACCCCACAAATCTTGAAGCTGAAATTTACTTTGCATACATCGGGCCTGAAACAGAAACGTAAGTAAAATAAATTGAAAATTATAAAACTTGTAAATTAACTTCATATAGGCACTAAACATTTCTACTTAATCTTTTTCTGAACTGAAAATCTCTGATTTATTCGCAACACAATGCAGATTATTTCATTATATATAAACGTATATTGTCAACCACGCACAAAGATTTAAGGAGCCGTCGCGGAGAAAATTCATGAGTTGAACACGAAGACTGAATTGAAGGTCCGTAGGATAAAGGTTAACATATCTTTCGGGGTACCCAGTAAAGGAGCCTTCCCTTCAGTCCCTCTTATGGAGTCCCATCGGAGAGAGATGCCTCATTCCTAGAGCCCTCCTCCTTCATTCGAAGTCCCCAGGTTCCCCTCAGATGTAAAGGGGCCCCTATGGAGAGAGATGTCCCTATCCAGAGCCTTTCTTAACATATTGTCCAGGGTCCGCAGTAAAGGAGCCCTCCCTCAAGGCTGTCTGCACTGAGCCTATTCAGAGAGAGAGAGATGCTCCATTCCTAGAGCCCACTTCATCCATTTCTCAAAGTCCCTGGTAGATGAACCCTCATCCAGGTTCCCCAGCGGGGCCCCTATGGAAAGAGGTCCCCATCTCCAGAGACTTTTCTACCTATCCTTTAGGGTCTCCAGCAAGGGAGCCCTCCCTCCAGGTGTCCTTCAAACAGCTTCCATATATATATATATATATATATATATATATATATATATAGAGAGAGAGAGAGAGAGGGAGATATATGTTTCACCTCCAGAGCCCCCATCAACCTTCTCTCAAAGTCCCCAGTAGTTGAGCCCACTCCAGGTTGCCCAACCGAGCCCCCATGAAGAGATGTCCATCCTCACAGCCTTCCTTTCAAAACCCAGGGTCCCCATTAAAGGAGTCCTCTGCACTGAGCCTCATCAGAGATATGCTCCATACCTAGAACCCCCTTCATCCATCTCTCGAAGTCCCTGGTAGATGATCCCTCTTCCAGGTTCCCTGGTGAGGCCCGTATAGAAATAGATGCCCATCTCCAGAGCCTTTTCAACCTATCCTTCAGGGTCCCCAGCATGGGAGCCCTCCTTCCAGGTTCTCTTCACAAAGCTCCCATAGAGAGAGAGAATCCACCTCCAGAGCCTCTTTCAATCATCTCTCAGATTCCCCAGTAGATGAGCCCACTCCAGGTTGCCCAGCTGAGCTCCCAGGAAGAGAGATGCCCATCTCCAGAGCCTTCCTTTCATAACCTACAGGGTCACCTGCAAAGGAGCCCCCACTCCAGGTTCCCCTAACAGAGCTCCTATAGAGAGAGATGCTCCATAGCCAGGGCCCTCCTTCAGCTAATTCTCAAAGTTCCTGGTAAATGGACCTCCCTCCCCAGGTTCCCCAACGGGGCCCCTATAGGGAGAGATGCCCATCCCAGAACCTTCTTCCACAAACAAGCCCCTGGCATATGAGCCCTCTTCCAGGTTTCCCAGTGAGGCCCCTATGGAAAGAGGTGCCCGTCTCCAGAGCCTTCTTTTACACCTCCAGGTTCCCCTAACAGAGCTCCCATAAAGAGAGATGCTCCATTTCTGGAACCCTCCTACTATCTCTCACAGTTCCCTCTAAATAGACCCCCTCCCCCCAGTTCCCCAACAGGACCCCTACAGAGGGAGACAACTGTCTACAGAACCTTCTACATCCCATCCCCCGAAAATTCATCTTTTCTTCAAAGTTCCTGGTAAGGGAGCCCCCTCCATGTTCCCCAGCAGGGTCTGTGTGGAGAGAGAGATAATGCGTCTGCAATGCCACTGGTCTATCTGTACATTTATGTCTGCCAGAGTCCCCAAAAAAGGAGCTTTCTTACAAAGTGGGGAAAAACATAAGGTCACCATCCACAGAGCCCCGTGCAGATGGAAGGCCTACATACAATGGGGTGCAGCCTGGTTCTCCAAAGGGATTGTTAACAATACTGCTATCTCTACCCCAGTCCCATGCAGCCCTCGACATAATACCTTCCACCTTGGCTTCGGTAGACCAGAGCCCTGTTAACCAGTGTGTGTCATAGCAACCCCTAACAGGGTATACCCTGCACACCTGTTAAGGTCTCCTACATGACCCAGGGTAAAGTAGAGTACAAATCTGTGACACCCCAAGGTACAGATGAGGGGTTGGATTTATGGGAGGCTTTTCATCTGTTAGTGTGTTGTACTATATGCTTCATGCTCAACTGTCTCTTTAAGCTTCGGGAGCTACCTCAAAGTAAACACATTGTCCCAATAATGCTCAACTGTTCCTTCACCTAGTCTCAAAAGAGGCCCAGAACTGTGTAATTTCTTTCTTTCCCAAAACTTAAATAGCTGTAAAGGGAAGGAAATGTCAATTATATAACCATTCTTCAAATTCAACTTGCATGGCACACGTGCTCTCACTGCTAGACTCACTGTATGAAGTTGCAAAGGGGCTACTTCTGAGAGTACAGCACCATTTAGATAACACTTTCAAAATGACAGATGTTAAACTGTTATAGAAGAATAATGCACATTAAATATCATGAGACACACACACACACACACACACACACACATGTGTATGTATGTATGTATGTATGTGTTTTTCTGAGTGGAGGAATGTGTGTCCTATAAATCTGGTTGTCATTGCTTTTTGAGTGAGAGATGATTTGCCATATAGAATTTAACTGTTGTTAGTGTAAATGTATTTATCTAGTTTTGATATGGTGGTGTTAAATTCTATATATGTGATGGATTGAAACTGCCATTGTCTGTGCCAGGCATGTGTTACTGTGGTGGAAGGACAATAGACTAACAGAAATAAACCTAATTCATTATGGGCCATTTTCATAGCATTTACTTTTGAAAGTATACACTAAAACTTATACTTTATTGTAGGTTCTGGAAGGAGATGGATTGCCTGAACATGTGTGTAATTCATGCGTTAAGAAACTGAATGAGTGTGATCTAATGATCCAGACTTTCATAGCAGCTGACAGAAAGTTAAGAAATTTGTTTAAAGTGCAAAATAACATATCAACTTTACCAGATGAAGGAGCAGATAAGGTGATTTAGTATTTTATTCAGTAATTTATATAAGGCATATTTGTAATGTGCATATCCATACTGAACCTGAATATTTCATCTGTGTCTTCTTTTTTTTGTGTTGAATGTCAGTTATCATGTTACTTAAAAATTAAAGAATATTAAACTTTTCATAATTGTTCAGTAACTTTGCCACTAGAATGGCTCATCCTGTGCCACAATGATGGCAGTGGCAACAGTGATGGTAGGGGTGGGAGCGGCGGTGGCTGTGATGGTGGTGCGGTGGGAGTGGAGGTGGGGGAATTGGTGGTAGTTACAATAATGGTACTAGTATATTGGTTTTATTGTGCATTGCAAGTGGTACCACCCTCGTAACTCATTCTAGAATTTTACAACAGAACTCCTCTCTTTCTCACCATAAGCATTCATTTTGTTTTTGCCTGCTTCTCTGTCTCTGATGTGTTTGCCTTCAGTTTAGGTATCCACCTTGTATAGTCATCAATTTTACAAATATGTGTTCCATTGTCTTTACATTCTGATCTTGCATAATGTCTAATCATCAGTATTCTTTTTCTTGCATAAGGAACTGGTCTTCACAGCAGTGTTCCTGAGGATCCAGTCTCCTGTGTTGTGTTGTGATGCTATGCTGTTGGCCGGGTCAACCCTTCAGAACGTCAGAAACAACACAGCCAACAGAACAGCATCACTTCACAGAAGGCTGATTCCTCTGTTATTTCCTTGATTTGTTGTTTTCTTACATTTCTATCATAGGATGATGCAGCAAATCCAAAATTATCCACACTTAAAGTAGAAAACTCTGGGATGCCAATTGGTGTTACTGAGTTGCTTGCAGTAAGAGATATGTCACCACAAGATTCCTTGTTAGACAGGTAATTTTCACACTTTACTATTCACAGTTTAATGCTATCCAGCTTACAACAGTAGTGTTATAGAAAGTTATATTAAGTACATGAACTGAGATAGCTCAGTAGATGTAGTGACAATGCGGTGTACCTGGCAGGATAAGAAATGTTTCTTTTCACCAAAACATCCTGACCAGCTCTGGAGGCTATACAGCTTCCTATTCTACAGTACCAGGGGCACGGTCTCTGGAAATAAAGCAGCTGGAGCATGAAATTGACCACTTACCTCTGTCTAGTGCTGAGGTCAAGAATGAATGGAGCTGTACCTCTTCTTCTCCTATATGCCTTTCTGGTATGCACAGGCTAATTTTATTTTATTTTTTATTTTATTTTACATAGTTTTTTTGGAGGGGGCTTTACATTAATTATATAAAACAGGTATGGCACCATGGAAGGTTTCTATAAATATAGGCTTATAGAACTGCACAGGCTTACCTCTAGGAGTGTTTGCTTCTTCACTTTGTTTACTTCAAACATTTTGGTGCAGTTTTCCTTTCATTTGAGTTACTGATTATATTACTGCAGTTTTAATTTTGTGTGAGTTGCTGGTTATATTCCTGCAGTTTTACTTTCATGTAAGTCACTGATTATATGATTTTGTACATTTTATCTTGAATAATGTTCAGGATTACTCAGGGTAAACAACGGCACTGTAATAATTCAACAATGCCTCCCCGGAAATATTAGTAATTTTTTCTGTATCTTTTTCAAGTTTCCATGAAGTTAGGGGGGGTAAGTTGAAATCAGTTTAAATGTGAATTATAGTTAATTCTGAATAGGCAAGTCCTGTCAGATGCATTTTCTGTTCAGGATAATTGAAACAAGCTGCTTAATGGTAATTGCTTTGCAACTTTACTTTGGAATGTGACATCAGAATGGCCCAGGAAAACCAGCAGGGATTGTAATTTATTGGCTGACATCAGCTTCTTGCGTGTGTTGACAATGGTAATATAGTGGTCAAAGACTTGACATACTATAAAGAAAAACACAGATGCTTTATTAGTCAGTAGTAAGGAGAGTGGTGTAACAGTCAATGCTAAGAACACTAATATATATTCATGTTTCACCAACACATTTGTAACAAAATAACAACATAAAGGTAACTAACAGTCCTTTAAAAATAGGGCAGATTTCAAATTAGCATTAACAAATCAAAATTGCATGCACGGAGAAGCTTTTGTCTTCCCATGTGCTGTCAAAAAACTAAGATTGAAGTATACTGAAGTATGATTTTGCCTGTTTTATATGGGTGTGGAACTTGGTCTCTATCTTAAAATATATGCTGTTGTCAGTAATAGGGTGCTGATGAAGATATTTGGGCCTGAGACGGAAGAAGTGGCAGGAGACTGGAGAAAATTGCATAATTAGGAGCTTCATGATTTTTACTGCTAACCAAATATTGTTAGGATGATAAGGTGAAGGAGCATGAGGTGGCTGGGGCAACACGTGGCACTTACAACAAGGGAAGAAATGCATATGTAGTAAAGTGAATGTAATTAACATGATATTTTTGTATTTCAGCGTGTATCCAAAGGAGAGGCATGATAAAGCAAGCTTAATTAAGAAATCTCCCCACCTTACTCAGGTGAAACGTTCAAACACTGCTGAAGCAGTAGATGCAACAATTGAACACAAATCAGGTAAACTATTAGCAGAGGAAACAAAAGAAGTTACAATACACATACTAGAAGGATCCTGTGACTCGTCTATTCCTAGTAACACTGATACATTTACAGATCATCACCATCTGGTGCCACTGAAAGCTGAAGGGTCTTGGCCTGCAAGTACTGAAGACTCAAATGGCAGTACAGATGCAATTGACACATCACAAGACCTGAAGGTATATCAGTGTGCTGTCTGTAAAATTCAGTTTAATGAAAGACATAAATTGTTTATCCATGAAATCACAGACCACATTGTCGAAGAGAAAGAGCAAAAATTGATGCCTGTTCTGCATAAGAAATACAAACATGCAAAGTCCACATGTAGCATGTGCAACGAAGTCTTCAGTGGGAAGAAACCCTTGAGGCGACATATAAGGGAAAATCATATCCCTGTTGAAAATATTTGTGAGTTTTGTGATGCTTATTACCTTAACAAAAGTCAGTTGGAGATTCATCGAAGACTTCACACTAATGAAAAACCATTTAAATGTGAAACATGTAATATTAGCTTTCATTTCAAGAAGGAGTTACAGCGGCATAGGCGTAGTATCCACATACAGGTGAAGTCTCTTACATGTTCCATTTGTAATAAAACTTGTCCAAATAGGAATTCAATGTGGCGGCATGAAAAGATACATACAGATGAGAGGAATGTCTTATGTTATCTGTGTGGAAAGGTGCTTTCCAACCCTCAGAGTATGAGAGTGCACATGAAGACCCATTCCAATGACAGACCCTGCTCATGCCCCACCTGTGGGAAGAGCTTCAAGGACAACACATCTGTCAATAAACATATGTTGATGCATTCCACATCAAAAAATTTTGCTTGTGATATCTGTGGCAGAGCATTCTACAGCAAAGCCCTAGTCAAGCAACATAAACTGAGCCATTCAGGTGTTAAGCCTCACAAGTGTGAGACATGTGGTGCAGCATACAATAGGTTAGGAAACCTGAATCAGCACAAAAAGAAACATGCTGCAAATTCTAAGCCCATAGAAGATCTGTCGCATGAATGTGTCATGTGTGGAAAGAGAATGCGATCGGAGTTGACACTGAAATACCATCTGGCAAAACATACAGGAGAAAAGAAGCCATTTGATTGTGAGGTTTGTGGTAAACGTTTTGTTGCAGTGGATCCATACCGAGTGCATATGCGCATACACACTGGGGAGCGTCCTTACCAGTGTACCACGTGTGGTAAAACCTTCCGTAGCTCTTTTACACTGAAGCAGCATGCTGGACTCCATAGAGATGAATGTCCTTACGCTTGTCCATTTTGTGAACGAAAATTTAAACGACTCCAATCATTGATTGTACATAAACGGACACATACAGGTGAGAAGCCACACCGATGTCCATTGTGTGGGCGTGCATTTGCGCAGAAGGGAGACATGCTGAAACATACTAAAACTCACAATAGAGACGGGCCTGTGACATCCAGTAAGGTAAAAGAGGAAAGAGTTGTTATGGAAATAGAACATATATCAGAACTTGCACTCAGTGACTCAGAGATAACCAGTGAGTTTCTCATTGATATACCAATTGTTGAAGTGGAAACTGAAATTGATTCAGGAATGCAACGAGAAATTAATGCAGAAATGCCATGATTCATATCAACTGCTTAACTGTGTGGTACTTATTTTGTGAGGCAATTCTAAATTGGTTCAGTGCAATGGCATGGAAGTGTAGAGTGCTGGTAAATGTATATGCTTAATGCCACTGGCCTGCATGTATGGTATTTATCTAAATGTAAGATAACCCCCCACCCCAGTCTTAAATTTTTCAGAAAATAGCTGTACAGAACGTGTTGAATTTTGTGTGCAAGCCCCCATTTTTCAAATTGTGAATGAAGAAAAAAAATTCCCATCTTGCATTTGTGTAAATACAGTATTTTGTGGAGATGAAGCGAAGTTGGCTGAATGCACGAATGCAAATCAGTGACTCCCATTTTGTTTTGCTGGTCTTTCCTTGCCAAGAAAAAATTGTCATTGTTCTGGTTTCTTAACATCCAACATTGTCCGCAAGTTACTGTACTGATATACTGAAGTACTTAAAAGCTTCATACATCATTTTGCAGATCAGTGCTTAGGGGATGTGACGTGTGCACTGGACATGGCGGATAATAACTGGAACACTCTTGGTAGCTCTTCTCACTTTGTGCTGGTGGCTGGTTGTTAATACAGTAGTGTTCCCCTGGAGTGAGCGTAGTTTTGGTACAGTGACTTTAGGACATTCTTTATAATTATCAGCATCCATTTCTATATTCCTGTGCAGAATTTCCCTTCACGTCTGTTGTCCTAGCAGAACTACTAGATTATGCTACAGTCACTGCTGACCAACTCACATTAGATAACAGTAAACATAGAAACCAATTATAAAGTACATTTTCTTTGGAAGGATTACAGGAAAAGCCTTCCCCTGCCCCAAATATTAGTACTTAACACTTGCATCACAAAATGTACATCACATTTCCCATTTATTCAATGGTAATAGCACACTGTTCTATGGAAGATATTTGCTCAAAATCACAGGCAGTCCAAGAATAGTACTTTCATCTCCACTACTTGTGCCTGAAGATGGAATATGTGACCCTTCAAAATATCAGGAACCTCACACCAAACTACACAAGGTAATATCACAAAAATCTTGAATCTTCAAATACAATATATACTCATAATTAAGAAGAGAATTTTTCTCTAATTCATTGTCTGATAAATTGTGTACCAAGCTCAACATGTTCTGCATATGTATTTTTCTGAAAACTGAATATTTTAAGGGGGTCATCTTGCATTTAGGAATATGATATTAAAGATACATTTTTCACATTTGCAACAGCAGAGGTTTACAAAATGAAAGGTATTACTGTTTGTAGCCAGTTGTGACCACTGCTACCACAGAAAGGTTAACAATAGAAAGAGATGACAAGTATTTTCAAGAAGTGCATCATAACCTTTGAAAAATAATGATTTTGAAGTTCTAATAGGATGAATGTGCCAGAAATTATAGTTCAGTATAGACAATTTTAGCAGGCTGTCTCATATGTTTAATCTTTGCATGAAGTCTGTCTACCAAAATTTTATAAATTGATGTCCTCTTAAAAGTTCACAGTGAATTGAACAAATATTGCTGGCTGAAAATTTAGGATGCAGTATATTTTAATTATTAACAATGAGCTTACTTCAATTCAGTTTCTTTTGCATATGAGTATCAAGAAAAAAATGTTGCATTTCTAGATGTCATTGATGTATGGCACATTAAAAATGCAGTTAAATATGGTTGTTGCTAAAACATTGGCCATGTGGGTTCTGTTCAAATCACGTCGGGGTCACCAATTATATGTGGAATGCTGTAGGACTGTTCTGAGAGACAACCGCTGTATCACACATATATAACAATATTTATTAACATCAAAGGTTGTACAGTCTGAAGAGTGAGGTCGCGGTGTGCCCAGTGTCCGCCTGATGCGCGGCTGGGCTTGAACGGAGGACCACGGTGGACCTCGGCAGAGTGGTCGGTGCAGTTGCTGGCCGACGGCTGCTTGCGGTTGCAGGGGAAGGCCGAGTTCACGATGCGGCGTGACCGGGCAGCCGGGCGTTGGTCACACTGTCTTGCAGAGGTTCCTTCTTGTTTTGTCACTGACAAGTTACTCCTTCCGAATGAACTGCCTCTCGTTGGTTAGACGGTCTCCTTATATACAGGTTGCCCGCTGTCCAGTCTGCTCTGCCATTGGCTGAGCTGCTGGGCGTGGCTTCCCTCAGGAAGTTCCGCTTGCCGGGGGCCGTTTTCTTTGTTTGGCAGTAGACAGAGAAGGAGGGAGTGAGATAGTGGTTTCCTGTGTGGTTAAGATGCTGTCGGCTGGGTCGGTGTGTTGATGGGTGTATGGACAGAGGAAGGAGAGAAGTGAGGTGAAACGGGATTGAGTAGGACCTGGAGTGACATGTGGGTGTCCCCACAGCCATATTTTGGGTTTTTACAATGTGTACGATGGTCTATCCTGGTTTTTCAAAGGAATTTGTTGCCTTTGTGTTCAGGGTGACTTAATTTTGTTCAAACGGATGATTGCGTGATAGGGGGGGAAGAAAATGTGTAACTGTAAGAGTGAGGGAATTGTGGCCAGGCACAATTATGGAAGGGCGAGCATCGACCTGAATGAAAGTCATCCTAAAGATGCATACAGTAGGTTCCTACGAAATGTCAGAACAGACCAATGGTGCATGGGCTAACAACCAAAATTAGAACCATCAGTGAACAACTGTCACCAAAACCTCAAAACTTATATGGTTGATGCAGTTTTAACATTATATGATTTGAGGTTTCCACAATGTTGCTGCTGCTGCTGCTGCTGAGGATTCAGTTCTTCTGGGATGTGACGCTGTGTTTATGGGCAAGTGGTCCCTGATCTTCTAAAATATAATGGTGGCCAAGCAGTCCGGTTGACCAAAAACTGGACCGCTTGACTGTTGAAGTTGAAGGCACCATGATGAACAGATGTCAGAAACCACTCACCCAACAGAAGTGTCACATTCCTGAAGGCTTGAATCCTGTTTCAGCATAATTCACACACATGGTACATTTCTGGTTGTAGCAGTATTTAAACTGGCTGCTAAGTAACTCTACTACACTGAAGTCATAGAGTTTGTTTGTAATCTAAACTGCATATCTCTAATTTTCCTCCCCCTACAGGAAGTGTCACAGTTGTATTTCTCAGTCTTTTTATATTTTAAGAGCTTGGTATGTCTGCCACAGAAATAACTTTCCAACCAGTTACAGGTTGTTCCTTAAACATGAATTAATTTGTACCACTAACATGCAAGTTGACTGGAGCAGAAATACATCCTACTTGTGTTGAGGAGGTCTGTACTGTGAAATTCAGCCAGCACACACAATATATGATAATACTAATAATGACCAAGGTGTTCAAGGGTTTCAGCATTCCCTTTTGGCATGTCAGGATAGTACCTTAAGACAGACTGCATCCACCTCCACCTTCATTCTTGTTCATTATTTGCTGTGTGGTCATTCACGGCAATACACCGAGTTGCTGCAGGATTGTTCACCTGCACATCACATGCAATCAGATGCCACTCCACGTTTATACTTTTCAATTTTCTATGATCATTAATACAAACCAGGAGATTTTGGGGATGAGTGCCACTTGAAATTGGTTTTGAAATTGTGTCACGTCATTTTTTTAGAAAGCAAAACAACATAACAGCTGCATGAAATCTGTGTTGAACATCTGTTCATTGCCAATGGAAGTGTGAAAATTGCACGAATTTTCCATATATTGAGAATTGTAAACATGGCAGTATTATGATTCGAGTTTATATCTGACTTTTAACGTAGCTGGAATTTGTACTAGTGGATATAATGCCAAAAATGAATCACTGAGTTGGAATCTTGTTATTTTGTAAGTCCTTTACCCTCACCAAGAAAAATATAGATTTTTTGTATTAGTTTTATGTACTGCAATATTCTATTCTTCATCCCACATATATTTATACATGTAATATTACTTTGTGCTAAAAATATAAAAATAAAATGTGTGAATGAGGAATTCAGAGTGTGATCACTAAGTGTGATGACACTAGTGTTGGTCGCTGGAGTCTGCAGAGTCATTTCCTGTATAGAATAAGGCTGTAGCACGTGTGATTGTGGGGTATTATCTTGTTCAGTACAAGTATGTGTTGTCCCATTTGTGATTTGGGTGTGTCTTGAAAATGGTATTCTTGAAAGAACAGCATGTCTGCATTAAATTTTGTTTTCAAGTAGGGAAAAAATGTACAGAAACTTTCAAAATGTTGCAACTAACTTTTGGAGAGCAGACAGTGGAAGAATACAAATTTTTCAGTCAAGTTTGAAAGTGGTGTGACCTCAGCAGAAGCTGTGAAGTGCCATGGACATCATTAAATGACCCGAACAGCTGCGAGTGTGGATAAAGTGAAGGAACCTATTCTCAGAAACAGAAGAAGCTGTGAATAATATGGGAATTTCATGTGGGGGTCAGGTCAGAGCATTCTGAAAGACAGTTTGAGCATGCATTGGATTGCAATCAAATTCGTGTTCCCCATCTGCTCATTGTGCATCGTCTGTGCCCGAATTCCTAGCTAGAACAGAGCAACTGTTATTCCACACCCTCCCTACTCCACTGACTTGGTGGTGTGACTTCTCCCTTTTCCCAAAACTCTTTGTTTCAAATAGCACACTGAATGGTGGCACATTTGCTGGGCATGGTGTACGGAGTCTCAAGGAGACTACTTTGAAGGGTACAACATTTATTAGAAGATAGGTGGTGTTATGGAGAAATAAATTCAGTCCAGAAACTATACGAGTGCACTACATGTGTTAGTTTATGGACGTTAAATTGACAATGGAGAACACAGCTAAGTATTTATTTAGTGCCTTAGGGACTGCAGTTTGTGTGTGAAGTTTGTCCCATATTAATTACCATCTTTATGTATATAAAATGGCAAGATGCATATATTCAAAACACAGCTGGACTACCAGAATCATATGGAGGACAAAATATCGCATGGTGTTTTAATAAGCCATTTCTATTTTTTATGGGATCTCTTTTGTATCTTTACTCTGTCAGCTTTTCTGTGTTTAGCTAATTTATAATTACAGAAACATCGAACCGTAATACCAGTTACACCCTTGTTTCTGGTCACAACATACATTGTGTATGTATGTGTATGCATATATATATATATATGTGTGTGTGTGTGTGTCAAAACAATTTGTTCTTACAGTACATAATGTATACGCAACACTACAGCTCTGATCATGCAGCATAACTGTCCAGTACACATCCACATTGCAGGAAGTCTGATCTAGCCTGATTTTCAGAGCGAACACCACCTCCTTTTGCATTGTAAATGTGATTGTCAACTTCATGGCCTGTCTCACTTCTCTACAATATGAACACTACTGCACAGTTGTACTTACAAGTATTTCTATCAAGTGCATCTATGATGCAATATTTCTTTAAAAAACAAATACCAAAAAAACTTCAAAATTTTGTAAGAGATGTGAAGAGTAACTGGACATTGTTCAGATGTTTCTTTAACAATATGGGTATTCTTTACAAATTACAGAGAACACTTTACATGCAGACCACATCCATCTGTCTGTCTGTCAGTCACACAGCATCAGTTATACAATTTTCCTGAAATTCAATAGTTGTTTACAAAAACTCATTAGCCAACATGAGCTTTATGAAAATCAGCCCAATGGCAGTCATACTGTACCTAAGGAATAAATGAATTCTGCCCTCGCTTTTTCCATATTTCTTGACTGATCCAATCATCATTCAGCATAGAAGTTCTCCACATGAGACCACTGAGCAATTATGAGTTTCATGAAAATAGTGCAGTGAAAGCCATACTTCACTTAGGGGTGTAAAGAAATTTTCCTTGTGTTTTGTGTATTTTACATCTGATTTGGATAAAATTCAGTGCAGGATCTCTCCACAAAATTGCATTGAGTGACTAAGTTTCATGGAAATTAGCATGGAGAAGGCTATACTTGTCTTTATTAAGGGCATAAATGAAATTACATTTACATGTATACCATGAAGTTATATGATCATTTTGGAAGTAAAGAACACCTGGAGAAAGCCTGTATAGTACTTCACAGAGTATACATCATTTGCCGTCTTGTTATATCGTAGGCATTATTGGCTATACACTGAGGCTAATGTACTTTATTAGGTATAGCCTGTTCATTTCACTGGTTATCAGCATTTCTACTCACACCTCACTTACAGTATCTGCCTCTGTATCTCTCAGAATTCATTGTATCTTGCGTATATAAAACCCAACACACCTGAGCAGCCTGACACCCAGATACATGAACACGACCATTTTACATTACAGAATAGATTGTCATGTTCACCAGGTGGATTACCGACATTATGGCTTTATAGACACCACCGTTATTTACCCTTTGCTGACATCTGATCCATTAACTTCTGTACTTGGACATAAAAGCTGGTGTTTGGTGCATCCTCAGTTTAAGAGTTTAATGAGTCATGTGTATGACACTGCCTTTACATGGTGTGGATGGTTGTATATTCTGACAAAGCAAAGCAGCACAGCCACTAACAGGGCCTCCCAAACTGGACAACCCTTGGCAGAAGAGCCAAAAAATTTGTGTCCTACAGCATAGGGATGGATAAGCACTTCTGCAGGTGAAGCCAACCCTTCTAAGGGAGCAAACCCTAACACAAAATCTTGGTCCTCCAGGTTGGAGTTTGTGCAGGAGGATGGCAACCACCCCCTTTAAAAACATGAGCTTTGAAGAAAACTGGTTGACAGATTTATAATGTACAAATCCTGCAAGAACAAAGACAGTGGTTTGGAGATGGGGCCAGAACAGGTCTAAAGGCCTAAGCCCTGACAGGAGGAGGAGGAAGAAGAAGTGACTATCACCAGTAAGGTATTGCTGGTACACTGTAGTGGAGTAACAATGTTCCTTTGCCAAAATGAGCAGAATGTCAACCATCTGTTGTTACCAGAAATTTAAGTTTTCAACTGACTGCTCTGTCATCTTAATAATGTAATTCTAACTGTTGTATGCTTTCTTCTGGGTAATTCCCTGGCGTCTGAATTTTATATGGCATATAAAATTCAGACGCCGGGGAATTACCCAGAAGAAAGCATACAACATTCAGAACACAGCGAAAGTTTGAAATCAAGAATAATTCTAACTGTATTAATACTTTTGGCATGACATATCAGAGCAGTATTAAGAGTTTCACTGGATCATTATCCTAGTTAAATATGTAAGTGTAACTCTGATTAAGATCGTTATTTTGTGTGTACAAGCTCCCAGCACTGCTCACCATTGCTGTAAGAACCTCAAATGTCCCCACAACATTTTCTTATGTAATCTTCGCCCTTTCACATCTTTGGTGTTAATACATTATAGTTGGGTTTGCAGCACTCCTGGTTATGTCCAGGATATGCTGGTTAATAGTAAAATCCTTCATGGTGTCGCACAGTCCTTTCAGGCAAATGCCAAAGTAGCATCTCCAAGATGCTATGAGTGTTTCCATCCACATCCTTTCAAATTCATTATTCACTGATGATTCTATCATTCAGCACTAGTAGCCTGAGATGCAGAAATATTACATAAACATGCAAGCAACCATCATTCTGTGCTAGCAACCTAGTTGTGTGTGTTTTCACTGTAATGTTCACAGACATGCTCCATAAATTCACTTCGTGACTTATAAAGTACTTTCCCACACAGTTCACACCCAATGGGATGATCTGAATGGTATGTTGTTTGATGTAAAACAAGGTTACTTTTTACTAAAAACATCTCACCACAGTACCGGCATGGATATATCCTCTCGTTGGTTTCCCGAAATGCATGCTCCAAACATAAACTCTCAACATCACAATTTAAATAAGATTCATCATTAATTAATTTATCATTCACATTTCTCTTGTTCTCTCCCATGGTTGATAAGTCACTATGATCACCCTCATGATGAATGGAGTCTGTACTTCCTAGAGACAAATATTCAGAGGTACTTGTTACACTCCGTACTTTGTCTTCTTTCAAACCTACAAATTCATTTAGACCACTACAAGTGATGATATGTGCAGTCTCTGTGTGACCCACAGGTTCCTGGCATTTAGCAGCAAGCTTTGTGTTTGGCTGGGCCACCATGCTGTTTCCCTGCACTGACAGTTTTGATGTGATCTGACACTTTGGTACTGCATTGGTATAATTTATCTTCATTTTGATGGTCTGTATTTCCTTCAGTGTTGATTTCTCCTTTTTTACGCACTGTGAACTGTTTGCCAGAGAACTTACTGATGATATGCTGATGGCAACCCTCTTGAATTCTTCAGTGTTAGAGGTGTATGGTTGACAGTTAAAGCGTGCCATTGAGCTAGGTTCAGCAGGTCTGTGAGAGACAAAGATAACAGTTGAGATGAGAAATAGTGAGGATGATGGAAGAGTGATCTTACACTTTATTAGTTGAAGCAGAGTCTGATCAAAATGTTATGGCACCTGTGCCACAAGCAGTTTGCTTACAGCCTGGAGTACGAGAGCAGAGGTTGTTGGCAGGGACAGATGTAAGGATGAACAAGCCTGCAGCAGTGTCATCCCTCTTGCTAAGAACATGGATTTCTGTTATTATATCCCTAGATCATTTCATTCCACTCAATGTGTCTTCTGACATGCACTTCGTACAGTTTTGCTGTTTCACATCCTCATACCTTAATGATTTCATACCTGTGACAGTGCCATATTATAGTACAAGCATTCTGCCTATAGCCACATTTTTGTTCAATTAAGAGAGGCCAACACATAATGGTCTGTGCTCTATAATTGGTTGTAACCATTTTATTTTCAATTAAAACACCAACTGGACTGAGTGTTTCAATTGAAAACAAATTACTGTGTACAAAGTGTGACATTACATACCAAGACTGCTTGCAACTAACTGACCCAACATCCTTCCAGTACCTACTGCACACGTCAAAGTAGAGCACCTAACGCCAACTTTGCGCAGTGCCATAAGACTGATCAGATTCTACCTGTTCCTTAACTGTAATTCTTTTGTTGTAGTGATAGTGCTGATTGGGACATTGCTCTCTACTCAAACATTCATGCTCAATACACAGTTAGAATTCTACTCAAACATCCATGCTCCACACACGGTTACCTACAGCTTCATCTCAAATTTGCAAACATTTCAGAACTACTGTGATTTGTTTGGACTGTGTTTCACACACATAACCCAGAGTTGTTAACCCTACGAAAATCACTCATTTTAAGTTCTTTATCCATATTTGTAAAGGTAAATTCATCTTTGTGTTTAATTAAACACCAAGCCATGAAGACCCATGGGGGGAAGAAGAGCGCCACATACATTCCTAACACTGGCATCAGAGAAAGGTGAATGTTTAACTCCACATCCTGACTGTACCCTCAGGCAAACAGCCTCTGGTACCTACTGAACAGGACGCTGTGTGGGCCAAGACCAGGTCTTTGATGCTTTGGAGAATATGAAAACATATCTTGCCCAATTGCCCCTGCTGGCAATCAAATCCCAATATGTCAGTCATCCAGCTTGTAACCATGCCACTGTGATCTGACTCATACCATATGGAATTTATTAACAACATGACCTTTCAATCCAGCATATGGGCCACTCATGAATTTTGAACATACACATCATCACAGGCACACATTTATTTAAGATTTATTTTTAAATGGTGCAAAACTAGTTTTGAACTTTTTTTTTTTTTCACATTCATACCATGCATCTTGATATTATCAAAGTTTTTATTCACCAAGTAATGCACAAGTGATTTTCTTAAAAACAATATTAAAATTTACAATCATTTTGTTTTGGAAAATCCTATTATTTCAGTACTTGGCACATTGTTATTCATTACAGACCCACTAATATACGTAGTATGCAGCCACATCACCACTGAATTAATCACACACCAACGTACCATAACTGACTATTTTAACAAGTGTAACTTTAGCAAGCACGAATAATGAGCTCCCTGAAGATGGTGAGACTGCACCAAAACAATGTCAGAGCTATTTTAATGTAAATTTTAATATGTTTTTAAGACAATCACTTGTGCATTAGTTGATGAATAAAAAACTTTGATACATTTAAACTGTTATGTAGATTCTGACGCATGTGAATAATTTTGTTTTAGAGGAATCCCATTGCACTGAGGCCTACTTTATGTTCAGATTCAGCTCACATTATGCACATGTATTCTGGCTTAATGTTATGCAGTACACCTTCATCTGTTTTATTCATTTTCTGCATATTACTGCCTATTAATGTGAGATTAGTATTATATTAAATTCTTACAATGGTTTTGGTTTGAGTGGCCGTCTTTTTGTTGGTTGATGAAACTTTGACAGTCCTATGCATTTAGCTGTTTGTGGAATATCTGAAAGGCAATACCATTGGATTATTACTAAGTGACAACATATGTTATGACTGAATGTAGTCAAGCTCACACATCTACAGTGGCATGTACAGGCAACATGCATGCAGACATTCACAATTTATTGGCCATCCTGTAACAATTTAGGAGTTATTACTGGGTACTGACAATTTAGTATGTTTTAAAACTTAATTTAAAATTGTCTGTTGATCAAAGTTCAAGTTGTATATAGTTTACAGTTACACAAAAAAATATCCCAGCTCTGTCACATTGATACATTCATTACAGCCATTGTGTTCAATCACCTAGTGCTCCAGTGCTATTACAGTGATCCAATAAAGGCCAGTAAGATGTGTCAGCCATTTAACAAATACACTCCATTGTTCTGAAACTTTAATAGAAGAACTCGTGGCAGATTAGGCCAAGAACTACATTTCAAGTCTCAGACTCAAGGACTGCCTGTGACTTGCCAATTCATATTATATAGCCCTCTCACCAGTTTTATTCACAGTATGGCTCAGTATCCATGGATTTTTTTTTATTTACAGTATTTTTCAACATGACCCACAAAGGCTCAGAAATGTTGGCTATCCCTGTGTGGTAACATGCAGCATACATCAGCAGAGACAGATAACACAGTGACAAAGTTCTGAACTTATTACTTACAGTATGTTTTGGTTTTATTAAAAACATGCAGTATTCTTGATAGTGTGCTTTTATGTAATGATAAAATCTACCCTCCTTGATGTTTAAAGTGATGTGCCTTAAATTTCAAAATTATCAATGCGACCCACACCCTATGCAAATTTTTGACCCCTAAATTATGCAGATCATCCTTGATTAACAATTCTCCAAGTACTGCGACTTACTACATTTCTGTTGCCTATGATGTGCACTGTTTTTACATTCTTTTCTGAATGCATAATCAGGTTTTGGAAAATGTGTTGGCAAGGCATTCCATACCAGTTTCTTCTTGTAACTGTTCATGAACATGTCTTCATTGAAATGTTCCATACATAAATACTTCGTATGTAGAACCTCCATACTCAGGATTTTCAGATCTTCACGCTCAGCATTAGTCAGCCATAAGAGTGCTCTGCACATCCAGCAAGAAATTAATTACTCATTTTTGTGACATAGAATTGTGAACTGTGATATACAAAGCAATATTCTTTGTAGGAGGATATATTTTTTCCAAAATTAAATACTCATTTTTGTGACACAGAATTGTGAACTGTGATATACAAAGCAATATTCTTTGTAAGAGGATTTTTTTTTTTCGTTTCGGAAAAAAAGATATTCTGCCCTCAGACAGATAAATCCATTAACTTAGTACAAAAATGCACTGCACTGTGACAATAAGAACAGCAGTGTCCATGTTAACTGACATTTCAAATAGCTGAAATTACCTCTTTCAAAGTTTAGAAAGTAATTATGGAAGTAATATAAACTGCACAAGAGGGAAAGATAATCTCAGTACATTCAATCATACTGATTGTAATATGAGGTTTTTTCCTACTTCTGTTCTCATTCAAAGATGTGGGGGTCATCCTATTGCAAGTTGAAAAATACATAAAACATTATTGGATGTAGGCTGTATCACAGTTAAGGTAGTCAGTCAGCAGCCTCTTATGATGGAGACCTAGGGTCAATAACAGGCCATTCCACATGTGACATTTGAGGTGGACCTAGTGGCAATGGGCCAACTTTTTCTCTTAGTACCTCTGTTTTCCCATCATTATCATCCACCAATGTTCCAAGCATGTGTTTACCTACCACCACCATCACCATAAAATTTTGCAATTGACAATGCTACTAAAGAACACTTATAAATAAATTAAAAATCAACTCTGTTACAGTAAACAGCAGGAAACTGCTACCTTAAAACTCAATATTTAGAGACTGCTGTATCAACACAGAGTAGTGACAGTCATATTTCTTTACTGTTACCCCTAAAGGTTGGCTGCACATTCCAGTTGCCTTTATCAATTATGCTTCCATGCATAAAATCCCGAATTCCCGAAAGGTGATGTGCCCCACAGCTTTCTGAATATGCTGTCAAAATAAATAATTCTGGTGTTTCTCTGAAGAATCAAGTGTTGGCCCGTCCCCTTTCTGAACTATTTTAGGTTCTATAAGTCTTGAAGCTTTCACAGCAACAGAATTCAATGAAATTTTCTCGGGCAGAAAGCTGTGTCATGATGTGAAGGTTTTCCAACATTTCAGGAACTAACAACATCCCCAATTTCAGGGTGTGCTGATGCAGTAAACCCTGAAGATGGGGACATAATTCCTGAAATGTCAAAAATACCTTCATATCCTGATGCAGCTCTGCCCAAGAAAACTTCACTGTATGTCAGGTTCTCATATTATATTATGTCCATAAATGTCCAGTATCAAATTACAATTTCTCTATGAATTCACTAAATTGATCAGCATGTACAGGAGTGATGGACTAACAAACTGAAAACTTACCTACTACAATATTAGTGCAGAGAGAAACTAAATTGCTATTCATCAGTTAGAACTGCATTCATAATGAGGCCTTGGGTTACACAATGCAGTCTTTCCTTCCCATTAACATTTTCTGTACTGTGTCTTGGTCCATCCAGAATAAAATTCCATACATTGATGTCCATAACCCAACACTGCTTAACCTACCTAAACATGGTATACACAGCTCAGATCTGTAGCATGTACACTTTAACCTTCTAGTGTTAATTTCATGAAGGAAATGAAAGGCTCCATATGCATTTTACATTGCTGTAACACAATCTGTAAGTATTTGGGATCCCACAATGCATTGAAATATGGATAGCTCTTGGATCTGTTTTCTCAGAGGGCCTGAAGATGACCTAATAAAGGTTGAAACATGTCGCCCTGACAATACACTATTTTTATTGTATATAAAATAAAGTGTTGTGTTATTGACCGATACATTGTATTTATATGTTATAACACTTCGGGAAGGAAAACATTTTAAAAAATATACAATATAGACCAAAGAAATGCACAATTCCTAAATCAGTATTTTAATTTTTGATGTCTTCTATATGTTTGGAACCCAAGGGTTCATCTTTGGAGGACAGCTGTATATGCAGTTATGGTATGGTACATTTTACATGCATCAGCATAATCAATCTAGTAGGTAGAAAAGTGTGTTCGATAAAACTGTCTTCCTGAAGATGAACCCTCAAGTTCAAAACATGTAGAAGACATCAAAAATTAAAATATTAATTTAGGAAATGTACATTTCATAGGTTTAGATTGTATAATATCTTCCCAAGTACTCATCAAGTGAAAAAACATTTCAAATTACTGTTCCCAGCATCTAGTTTATTTTGATACCAGACATACTGTTTGCTTACGGTAACTTTCAGCAACATTTCACATAGTGGTGCCTGTGTTGCACAGTGTTTCACAGGGAAAGACACTCACCTGTCTGGATCCTTTGGTATTCTAAATAAAGAAATACCAGGGGTTTTCTTTGCACTGTTACCACACCATCGTGCAATGCAATATGTACCTCCAGCTGTTGAATTACTACAAATGCGCTTTGAAGGTGTACTGACAGTTTTCATACTGATATTTCTTTTATTGCTGCTATTTATATAGGTGCTGGTAACTAATGATCTTTTTGGAATGGGAATTTCTGTGCTCAATAAACGTTCACCATTTCGGCCATCAGATGCAGTTCTTATGACCTTATCAGGTAGGACCAGTCCACCCTTGATGGTTCCTGAAATTTGCTTCCATTTTGGGTGTGCAGAGTCAGAACTGCCATTGCTACAGGTTATACCTGCCATTGTAAGTTTTGTATTTTTCTGAAAATGAATTGACAACTTCATATTTATATTCTTTTCCACTACAATGTGACAATGAATAATAACATCCTACGAGTTGCACTGTTCACACCACAAAATTCAGTCTGCATCACATTTTGTTGCACTTACAACAAATTCACAAAGTCCTTACCTGAAAGTAATCAATATTAAGTATGAAATAGTATCTTATTTTGTGTTTCAATAGAGATTTGGACAAAATTATGCTAATGACTTGTCTCAAAAGTACATGTGCTGTGCACACTGCTGCAAATTACTATCTTCAATCACCTAAAATAAAAATTTCTTATTCAAACTTCGTGAACAACACAGCAACAAACAGACAAATTTGGTAACTGGTTCTTATGTCTACCTTCCTGATGCCATAAGCACTGACCCTAACATGTGAAATGGTTACATTTCATGATTTCTAAACTTTTATTGCATGCCACAAAACACTGT
>Ga0123355_10003423_pt1 | contig 22732 bp, 21 predicted proteins | sample TergutEmb28metaG_3_FD_89872 | JGI IMG/M metagenome (GOLD analysis project Ga0123355, IMG submission 89872) | Embiratermes neotenicus P1 segment gut microbial communities from Petit-Saut dam, French Guiana - Emb289 P1 | ecosystem: Host-associated > Arthropoda: Insects > Digestive system > Gut ... | reverse complement strand
GATATAATGTGCCAACACATAATGAACTAGAACAAAATGAAAAGAGAGGCGCATATGGCGATTGAATTTAGCGGAAAAACCAATTTATACGAAAAACAGCTCACCGACTATATCCTAAACGATGTCCCGGAACCCCGGCTCTACCGGGAGCTATTTTCCTATAACGACATACCCAGGGTAGCATTCAACCACAGGATGGTGCCTATCAACATGCCTGAAGAGATTTGGATCACTGACACCACATTCCGGGATGGACAGCAGTCTATCACACCCTATACCACGGAGCAGATTGTGACGATCTTCGACTATCTCCATCGGCTTTCTGGCCCGAATGGTGTTATTCGGCAAAGTGAGTTTTTTCTCTACACGAAAAAGGATAGGGATGCCGTCTATCAATGTTTAGAGCGAGGCTACGAGTTTCCGGAGGTGACCAGTTGGATTAGGGCGTCCAAAAAAGATTTTGAACTGGTGAAAGAGATCGGACTGAAAGAGACGGGCATTTTGCTTAGCTGCTCCGATTATCACATCTTTCTCAAGATGAAAATGACGCGCCGTCAGGCGGTAGACCACTATGTCTCCGTTGTACGAGAGTGCATTGAGCACGGCATCCGCCCCCGCTGTCACTTTGAGGATATCACCCGAGCTGATGTCTACGGCTTTGTAGTTCCACTCGCGGTGGAGCTGATGCGCTTGATGGAGGAGACGGGCGTACCGATTAAAATCCGCGCCTGTGACACCATGGGATATGGGGTCACCTATCCGGGGGCGGCTTTGCCGCGGTGCGTACAGGGGATTGTCCACGGGTTCCAGCGCCATGCTGCTGTACCCTCTGCGTTGATTGAATGGCATGGTCACAATGATTTTTATCGAGCGGTAAGTAACGCATCTTACGCGTGGCTTTATGGAGCGAGTGGGGTCAACTGCTCTCTTTTTGGTATTGGCGAGCGGACAGGGAATACACCGCTGGAGGCCATGGTTTTTGAATACGCCCAGTTCCGCGGTGCGCTGGACGGGATGGATACCACAGTGATTACAGAGCTCGCGGAATACTATGAGCGCGAGTTGGGGATCATCGCCCCGCCGATGACGCCCTTTATCGGAAAGAACTTCAACGTAACCAGGGCCGGAATCCATGCGGACGGACTGCTCAAAAATGAGGAGATCTACAATATCTTCGATACGGACAAGTTTTTGAATCGCCCGCCCCGGATTGCGGTCTCCAACACCTCCGGCACCTCCGGCATTGCCCATTGGCTCAATAGCTTTTATAACCGCAAGGGCGATGCGGCCTACCACAAAAAGCATCCCGTGGTGGAGGCATTGAAACGCTGGGTGGACGCCCAATATGACGACGGGCGCACCACAGCGATTAGTGATGCCGAATTAGAGAAAGTATACGAGGTATTTACAAAAGAGCTGGGGGTTAATATATGATGGGATTGACGGTAACAGAGAAAATTATCCGAGCACATCTTGTTTCCGGCACGATGGAGCCGGGACAGGAGATTAGCATCAAAATTGACCAAACTCTGACGCAAGATTCCACCGGGACGATGGCGTATTTACAACTCGAGGCCATGGGTGTCAAGCAGGTAAAGACCGAGCGATCCGTCGCTTATATTGACCACAATATGCTCCAGGCGGGCTTTGAAAACGCCGACGACCACAAATACATCCAAACCGTGGCGGCGAAGCACGGTGTATATTTCTCCAAGCCGGGGAACGGCGTTTGCCATCAGGTGCATCTGGAACGGTTCAGCGCGCCGGGGAAAACGCTTCTCGGCTCTGACAGCCATACGCCCACAGGAGGTGCTGTGGGGATGCTCGCCATCGGGGCCGGTGGATTAGACGTGGCGGTTGCCATGGGCGGCGGCGCGTATTCTATTGTGATGCCGGAGATTGTGAATGTCCGCCTCATTGGGAAACTGCGGCCTTTTGTTTCGGCGAAAGATATTATCTTAGAAGTCCTTCGTCGTTTTGGCGTAAAAGGCGGCGTGGGACGCGTGATGGAATACACCGGCGATGGAATTTTGGGTCTCTCCGTACCGGAGCGGGCTACAATTACCAATATGGGTGCAGAACTTGGAGCAACCTCCTCTCTGTTCCCCAGTGACGCGGTGACAAAAGCCTTTCTGGAGGCACAGGGGCGAGGCGAGGTGTTTCGGGAGATTGGCCCGGATTTGGATGCCGCATATGTCCAGACAATAGAAATTGACCTGAGTCAACTTGTGCCGCTCTGCGCTGCACCGCACAGTCCGGATAACGTGCTGCCCGTCTCCGAAACGGGCGGGATCAAAGTAGATCAGGTGGCCATCGGGAGTTGTACGAACGGTTCTTACCAGGATTTTATGCGGGCCGCAGCCATATTGAAAGGCAAAAGCGTCCACCCTGATGTGAGCCTTGTTTTGGCGCCCGGTTCTAAGCAGGTGCTCACAATGCTGGCCGAAGCCGGGGCGCTTACGGACTTAGTGGCGGCAGGTGCCAGGCTGTTAGAGGCCGGTTGCGGCCCCTGTATTGGTATGGGGCAGGCCCCCGCAACGGGGGCGGTGAGTCTTCGAACCTTTAATCGAAACTTCTATGGACGCTCCGGCACGGCTTCCGCAGAGGTCTACCTCGTCAGCCCGGAGACGGCCGCGGCCAGCGCGATTACCGGTGTATTCACTGACCCGGAGACGCTGGACGTGGACTTGCGTATCCCGGAGCCGACGGCCTTTGCCGTGTCTGACAATTTAATTATCCCACCGACAGAGCGTCCGGACGAGGTAGAGGTTGTGCGCGGGCCGAATATCAAGCCTTTCCCCTTGGGGACAGCCTTGCAGGGGAGCATTACGGAACCCGTGCTTATTAAAGTAGAGGACAACATCACGACCGACCACATTATGCTGTCCAATGCGGCGCTCTTGCCCTATCGGTCCAACATTCCGCACCTCGCGGACTTCTGCCTCGTACCCTGTGATCCGGATTTCCCGGCGCGAGCCAAGGAGCATTGTGGCGGGTGCATTGTGGCGGGGGAGAACTACGGGCAGGGTTCGAGCAGAGAACACGCGGCTCTCGCGCCGCTCTATTTGGGCGTACGCTTTGTGTTGGCGAAAAGTTTTGCTCGGATCCACAAGGCGAATCTCATCAACTCCGGCATCATCCCCCTTACTTTCGTAAATCCGGCGGATTATGACCGTCTGGGTCCGCTTGAAAAATTGACCATTTCAGATGTGCCGGCCCAGCTTAAAAGCGGAGAACCTGTCATTATACAGGCCGAAAATGGCGCGATACAGGCAAATTTAGATGTCAGCCCCAAAGAGCTGGAGATGCTCCTTTGCGGTGGGAAAATCAATTGGATTCGGCGTTCGATGCAGAGATAATCTTTAATGGGGCACGATGCCCCGGGTGCGCAGTAAAACCCGCCCCCCTTTCAGGGGAGGCTTAGGACATGCGCTCTATCTCTGCCGTGCCGCCCGCAAGCGGCGGAGGGGTTCATTTGCTTACATTGCGCCCTGCGAATAATACAGACAGGAAGGTAAATAAAACTATGGACAAAATAACAACCGCAGTCCAACAATTTGAAACGCTCATCCGGGACCAGCTCGCCCGCGTTGAGCGGATGAAACATGCCCAGGAACAGCCCGACTACCAAGCCCTGCCCCAGATTGTCATCGGTACAGTCGGCGGCGACGGGATCGGACCCGCCATCACGGCGCAGGCCCAGCGTGTGCTGGAGTTCTTGCTGGCGGATGAAATAGCGGACGGAAAAGTAAAAATCAAGGAAATTGCAGGCTTAACGATCGAAAACCGGGTCGCCAAGGGAAAACCCATCCCCGACGATATACTAGACGAGCTCAAACAGTGTCATGTTATCTTAAAAGGCCCCACCACTACGCCGCAGGCGGGCGATCCCTGGCCTAATATTGAGAGCGCCAATGTCGCTATGCGAAAGGCGCTGGATCTCTTTGCCAATGTCCGGCCCGTTCGCGTACCGGAGCAGGGGATTGATTGGTGTTTCTTCCGTGAGAACACAGAAGGGGCCTATGCCCTTGGCAGCCGGGGCGTCCGGGTAGACGAGGATCTGGCCTTTGATTTCACTGTCACCACGACTCAAGGCACCGAACGTATCGTACGGGCCGCGTTTGAATACGCAAAGCAGCAAGGTAAGACACGGGTCACCGCCGTGACCAAGGCAAATGTGATCAAGACCACAGATGGCAAGTTCCTCGAGATTTTCTGGGAGATCGCCAAGGAGTACCCCGGCATCACCGCCGATGACTGGTACGCCGACATTATGACGGCAAAGCTCATCGACGAAAAGCGCCGACGCGATTTTCAAGTTTTGGTCTTGCCCAATCTCTACGGTGATATCTTAACGGATGAGGCCGCTGAGTTCCAAGGCGGTGTCGGTACGGCGGGCGGGGCAAACATCGGCATCCGCTACGCCATGTTCGAGGCAATTCACGGCTCCGCCCCCCGCATGGTGGAAGAGGGCCGCGCCATCTATGCAGATCCCTCCAGCGTGATGCGGGCCGCCGCCATGCTGTTAGCGCACATCGGCTACGAGGCAGAGGCGAAACGGCTGGATACGGCGCTCGACATTTGCACCCTAACAGAGCGGAAGCTTGTTGTGACAGGCCGGGACACAGGGGCCACAAATACAGCCTTTGCCGACTATGTGATGGAGACGATGGTGAATTAATGCGGAATCTGCCAAAAACCGCTTGGATTTTTGTCTATTGCTTGGTGGAATTTCACCAGCTTTTTGCAAGCCATCTAAAAACACTTGCGCTTTTCTATACACATGCGCTATGATTACATGGTATAGAACAATTGAAGGAGAGAAGAAAGAATGAAAAAAAGAATTGTATGTATCATAGCCATCACACTAGTCCTTGCACTGGCGCTTGGGGCCTGTCGTGGTGGTGGCGCAGCCGGCGGTGGGGACGATGTTGTGTTCCAGATATTCTCCGACAACGCGTTTCCCCCGTTCCATATGCTTGACCCTGCCACAGGCGAGTTCACCGGTTTCGATGTGGATCTGATTGAGGCAATTGCCGCAGACCAAGGGTTCCAGATTGAACGGCACCATGTTGGATTTGCTGCTGCTATGGGTGCGCTGGAGGCCGGACAGGCGGACGGTATGATCGCCGGTATGTCCATCACGGATGAGCGTCGGCTGGTCTTTGATTTCTCGGACGGCTACTTCCAAGCAGGGCAGATTTTGGTTGTGCCGGAAGGGGCTCGTGTCAGAAATTTTTCGGATCTTAGCGGAAGTACTGTTGCTGTGAAAATTGGGACCGTGGGTGCTACGTTTGGCGAAGAACAGGCTGCGATCTATGGGTTTGATTTGATCTACTTTGAAGATTCCCCCACGATGTACGAAGCTGTATTACAGGGTACGGCCGCTGCGGCGATTGAAGACCGGCCGGTCATTGAATTTGCCATCTACCAAAGCGATTTGGCACTCGAAACAGTGGGTGAGACCTTGAATCCGAGATATTATGGATTTGCCGTGCGCATCGGGGAGTTCCCGGAGCTGATTGAAATGTTCAATGCGGGACTTGCGAATTTGCGTGCTTCCGGATACTACGACGAAATTCTGGCGCGGTACGGCCTCTCTTAAGCTAGATTCCAGGCTAATTGCAGGTAAAAAATGATCTGTTCCGCATGACAAAGACTTGGCAGTGGACAAACGCGTTGTTGGATTTCTTGTTTTCCCCCGCCTACGGCGGGGGAAAACAAATTTAAATCAACGCGATTGGGCCATGTCCCAAAGACTTGTCATGCGGAACAGCTTTGAACAGGGGTGTGATTGGTACGCCCTAGATTTATACTAATTTTCGGTGAGAATCAATCGAAAATACGCCCGCTATGCGGGCTGGTTTTGCGCACAAAGTGCGCAAAGCACGTCTATATTAAGTTTCAATATAAAAACGGTTTGAATTCGGTTTTTATTTGATATTAGTATTATCTTTGTGGAGAATGGTGTATGAATTTTGACTTCTCGAGAGTATTTGAGCAATTGACCCCTCTGTTGTGGCAGGGGCTTTGGGTTACCGTTTGGATTTCCGTGGTCTCTATTGTCCTCGGTATGATCGTGGGGCTTATTTCTTGCTTTATGGTGATTAGCCAGCCGCGCCGTGCGCGCGGCCCGCTGCGGTGGTTGTTGTATGCGTTTAAAGGGATCGCCGGCGCTTATGTGTGGATCATCCGCGGGACGCCTATGATTGTACAGGCCATGTTCTTTTTCTTCGGCGTAAACCAAGTGCTGCGGAATATTAGCCCGGACCTATTGCTTTCGCCGGTTGCGGCGGGTATTATCACTGTGACTCTAAATGCCGGAGCTTATTTTACGGAAATTTTCCGTGCCGGTATTGATGCGGTGGACAAGGGGCAGAGCGAGGCCGCCCGCAGTCTGGGACTTTCTCAGGCAAAGACCATGCGGAAAGTCATTTTACCCCAGGCGCTCCGGATGTCTCTGCCGCCTACGGTGAACCAGTGGATTATCTCTGTCAAAGACACGTCCCTGCTCTCGGTCATAGGCGTTGCGGAGCTGATGCAGCAGACGCGGATATACGCGATGGGCGTTTTCGTGTTTTTTGAATCGTTCATCTACGTCGCCTTGTGGTATCTGGCGATCCTGTCTGTTTTGATGATTCTTTCCAAGCGGTTGGAGGCGCGGATTAGTTATGACAAAAAGAGTTAAAATTCAAGTAACAAACCTGTATAAGAGCTTTGGTGACTTGGAAGTCCTGCAAGATGTCAGCCTTGACGTGATGGAGCGTGAGGTCGTTTGTGTCATCGGACCCTCCGGCGGCGGGAAATCAACCTTCCTGCGTTGTATCAACCTGTTAGAAGAACCGACTGCGGGCGAGGTAAAAATCGATGATCTGGTGATCACCGATCCCAAGGCTAAAATCAACAAAATACGTGAGCGTATTGGCATGGTATTCCAGAGCTTTAACCTGTTCCCGCATCTGACGGCCAAACAGAACATCATGCTCGCGCCGACGGATTTAAAAAAGATGACAAAAGCAGAGGCCGAGAAGAGTGCACTGGCACTGTTGCAGCGTGTCGGATTGTCTGATAAGGCGAATAACTATCCGCATCAGCTCTCCGGCGGTCAGAAGCAACGGGTCGCTATTGCTCGTGCCCTCGCCATGCAGCCCGAGGTTATGCTCTTTGACGAGCCGACGTCCGCTCTAGACCCCGAGATGGTAGGCGAGGTGTTGCAGGTCATGAAGGAGCTTGCTCAGGAGGGGATGACCATGGTAGTCGTTACTCACGAAATGGGCTTTGCCCGGGACGTGGCCGACCGTGTTATCCTCATGGCGGACGGTCAGCTCGTAGAAGAAGGTAAACCGGAAGAGTTCTTCACAAGCCCCAAAGAACCCCGCACACGAGACTTTTTAAGCGCAGTACTGTAGAAACATTGTAATCAGATAGACGGCCTCCAAAACGGGGGTCGTTTTGTTTTGTCCTTATACTAGTTCCAAATAAAAAGTCTACATTTTTCGTCGGGGAGACGCCCGCTTTGCAGGCTGATTTCGCGCAAAAAGCGCGCAAAACACGTCTGAATTAAGTTCCAATATAAAAGGGAGTGGGTGAATTGCACTGATTTAAATTTGTTTCCCCCGCCACAGGCGGGGGAAACAAGAAAATCTTCAGTGCGTTTTCCCACTGCCAAATAAAAAGTCTTGTAGACTTCTTATTTGGAACTAATATTACCCTTCCATTCGGCGAAGCCGAATTTCTTTACCGCATGGCGGCAAAAAGACCGACCTAAAGTTGCGATCATTTGGGGACGGAGTAATAGTGTGCTGGGGGATGTTTTTGTATGCGCGGGGCATAAACTTGTCCTCGCGTAAATACACTGTACCATCGGACAAGTGAGGTGATCCGCGATGGACAAAATGATACCCCTAATCAACCGCTATGACGAGGCCGTGGAACTTTTACCCTACCAGCTCCGCGGTCATGCGCGGCTGATTGACGAAACGGATAAGGCCAGAGCGGAAGAGTTCCGGCTCCGCGTGGGACAGGTGCCCACCATCGTGCTCCCCGCGGGTGAACGGCCCTTCGCCAGCGGGGTGGTGACAGCAAAGGAGCTCACTGCCGTGACGGAGATCGCCGCTGCCGCTTCGATCCACGCTGTGCGGGACAGTTTGCGGCACGGGTACATAACGGCCAGAGGCGGTTGCCGGGTCGGGTTGGGCGGGCAGGCCACGGTGCGGGACGGAGAAGTGACAGGCTTTACGCATTTAGGCTCAGCCGCGATTCGGATTACCAAGGAAATTCTCGGTGTGGCGGATGCGGTCCTGCCTCAGCTCAAAGAACGGGGACAGTTACATTCGACCCTTATCCTCTCGCCGCCGGGGGGCGGGAAGACTACCGTACTCCGCGACATCATCCGCCAGTGTTCCGATGGCGGGCGTCGGGTGGCGGTGGCCGATGAACGCGGCGAGTTGGCGGCCCTCCGAGACGGCGTACCGCAAATGGACTTGGGCAGTCGAACGGATGTAGTGGCCGGATGCCCCAAGGACAAGGCGGTGCTGATGTTGCTCCGTGCTATGAACCCGCAAGTGATTGCCATGGATGAAATCACCGCCCCGGCCGATACGCAGGCCTTAGAGAGTGCGGCAAACTGCGGCGTGATACTATTAGCGACGGCCCACGGACTGGACGTGGAAGATTTACAGCGTAAACCGATGTATCGGCGCTTATTTCGCAAGCGGCTCTTTGAACGGCTGGTGCTCATTACGCAGGGGCCGGGCGGGCGATCCTATACAGTAAAAACAGTGGGAGAGGTCCTATGTTGAATGTCGTCGGGGCCGTTTTGATTATCGGAGCCACGGCGGCGGTCGGCCTATCCAGCGTATGGCGCATGAGAGCGCGGGTTCGGGTCTTGTCGGGGCTGATTGTGGCGATTGAGGCAATGAAAAACGAGATATGCGACCGCTTGATGCCTATCCCGGAGCTACTGGAGCAGCTGGCCCGTGAATCGGACGTGCCGGTAGACCAGCTCTTCCACAGGGCGATTCGAGAGATGGCAGATATCGGGATACAGAGCTTTTACTTTATCTGGAAAGCCGCCGTAGAGAGTGCTCAGACGCTTGAACTCACGAAAGAAGAACGGCAGACACTCATCGACTTAGGGCGTACCTTGGGTCGTTACGACACGGAACAACAGAGAGAGGCGCTCACCTATACCCTGCGGCGACTGGAAGGGCACCTTCGCCGCGCGGAAGAAGAGTGCACCAAACACAGCCGTGTCCACGCAGTGCTCGGAATAGCTGTTGGTGTATTTGTGGTGGTGATTTTGTTGTAGATGCCGCTGTTCTTGGCGGTGCCAATCAACGGTTGTAGGGCGGTTTTGAACTTGTTCGACTATATTTTGAACTCCCACCGGCCGCCTATGGCGGCCACCTCCCTCATACATGAGGGAGGCAAAAGGTCCGAAAGAGCCTTGTCCCCCTCGTTCACGAGGGGGATGCCGCCCGTAGGCGATAGGGGGAATCCTCGAAAAGCACTCTAAAATAGTAAAGGCGGGGAACCTGTAGGATATTGCGCTCTGCAGGGGCGCGTTTGTGGTCGGCGGACGCATACAGATCGCCCCAACAAAAGATGAAAAGGGAGTTGAACAGGCTGAATGATAGACGTAGATTTAATCTTCCGTATTGCGGCAGTAGGCATTCTGGTTGCCGTACTCAACTCTCTGCTCACCCGTGCCGGACGAGATGACCAAGCGCTCATGACCACCATCGCCGGGCTTATCGTGGTGCTTGTGATCGTGGTACAGGAGATTTACAGTCTCTTTGAGCTGATCCGGCACCTGTTTGGGTTTTAGTACTAATCCGGGATAAAAAGAGCACTATTTTTGCGGACTATTTTCCGCACTGTTGCGTCTTCCTCCTTACCGGGCACAAAGCATGCTGGCGTCGTCATCCTTGCAGTGCACTCCCGTTGAACATAAGAAGGAGGGAGGGCTACGGCCCAAATATCCTCGCAAATCTTAGTGCGCTTTTTATCCCGGATTAGTATAATTGGAGGATCAATAGCCATGGAGTTGGTGATGCGTGCCATTATCTTGGGTGTGGTGGGGTCGGTGCTCAGTTTGGTGATCAAGAAAAACAGTCCCGAGGTGAGTCTCGTATTGGCCTTGGCGGTAGCGCTTTTGGTGGTGGGACTGGGGATAGAGCTGATCGGTGCCATTTTGGATTTTATCGGGGTTTTACAAAGCGCGGCCGGGCTCTCCCCGGCACTGATCAGCCCGGTGCTTAAGACCGTAGGTATCGGGATATTAACCCGTTTGGCGGCTGATATTTGCAAGGATGCGGGACAGGGGGCTATTGCCTCCACCGTGGAGTTAGCCGGGACGGTAGCGGCCCTCTATATTGCCCTGCCGCTGATGCAGACTGTGTTTCAAATGATAGGGGGGCTACTATGAGGCGGCTCATCATTGCGCTGGTATGTTTCCTGTGTATCAGCGGATCTGCCCTTGCGTTGGACGAGCGGGCCATCCTGGATTTGCAAGCCGAGGCCGCGGGGGTAGACGATCTGGAGCGCGCGGTTCCGGACGAGGCGAGAGAACTCTTGGATGGGGCAGATTTAGGGGTGTGGGCAAGTTTCGACGGTGTATTGCGGCAGATTTTGGAGAACCTTATGGGCCGGCTGGGCGGCATATTCCGGCAGGCGGCCCGGAGTGCGGCCACGGTGATGGTCATCGCTGTGCTAGTCGGGCTTGTGGGCAGGTTATACGAGGGGTCCGGCGGGGGGATGCCGGGCATTGTGCCGCTGGTGGGCGTTTTGGCGGTAGCAGGGGTCGTTGTGGGGTCGTCGTATGCGTTTATCGGGTTGGGGGCCGAGGTGCTCCGAGAATTGGAGATCTTTTCCAAATCGCTCTTTCCCGCTATGGCAGCGGCGGGGACAGCTGGCGGAGCGCTCACTTCCTCTGCGGTGAAATATGCGGGGACCGTCCTATTCTTGGATATTCTGATTATGCTCACCACACGGGTCATCATGCCGCTCATCTACGCCTACATCGCCGCCTGTATCGGCAACGCGGCTTTGGGCGGAGAGGGCTTGCGTGCGGCAGCAAATCTACTTAAATGGGTGATCGGGGCGGCAATCACTGCGGTGATGCTTGCTTTCGTAGGATATATCACCGTCACCGGCGTCATTTCCGGCTCCGCTGATGTGCTGACGACACGGGTGGCCAGAACTACTATATCAACCGTCCTGCCCGTAGTAGGCGGTATTGTGGCGGACGCCGCCGAGAGCGTCATGGCAGGGGCTATGCTGGTCCGAAACGGCATTGGCGTTATCGGGCTCCTGGTTGTGCTGGCCGTATGTTTGCTCCCCATCCTACAGTTGGGGGCGCACTACCTCCTGTTCAAAGCCGCCGCCGGGGTCACGGGTGCTGTCACAGACAAGCGGGTCGGCGGGCTGATCGGTGATCTGGGTGCGGCCTTCGGTATGGTCATGGGTCTCACCGGGGCGGGGATGATGATGTTGTTCTTCTCCATTATCTCTATGATGCGGATGGTAATATAGTAGGATCAGAACTGGAGACAAACCCGCTTCGCTGGGCTTTGTCTTCCAAGAGAACCGGCCTGTGGGCCGGACCGCCTCGGCGGGTTATGGTGTTTATTTTCAGGCGCATGTCCTGAAAATAAACGGATTCCATCTTTTTGGCCTCTGGCGCACACCATCATGCACTTGTCGGCCCAAAAGCGTTTCGCCTTTAGCGAAATGTAGAGCGAAGACTTTGGCTACTGGCTGATATGCCCCCGTTGTAAGCGGGGCATATCAAAACGCACCCTACGTCGACTATACATGACGGAATAAGGACGGTGATCCGGTGACGGAATTTATACGAATCTGGGTTTTGGGGCTGACTGCGGCGGCTTTTTTGACTTCTATCGCCATGACCTTGACCCCGAAAGGACGTCCGCGGGCGGTGGTAGGCCTTGTGGCAGGGTTGGTGACGGTGGTGGCGCTGATTGCGCCTATTTTGGAGTTCGACTACGAGGCCTACGCCAGAAATATGGAGGACTTTGAGCACAATTTAGAGGTTCGGGCGGAGCGGTGGGAGGTCGTGGGAGAAGACCTGACAAGTCGTATCATAATAGAGCGTAGCCAAGCATATATATGGGACAAAGCCGAATCCTTGGGACTAGGAAACCTGGACATAGAGGTGGCCACTGCCCACACCGAAGCGGGCTGGATATTTCCTGACCGGGTCTGGATTTCCGGGGACTATACGACCAATCAGCAACGCGCACTTTCCGCGTTTTTGGTCGAGGTATTCGGTATCCCGGCCGAGCGGCAGTACTGGAGCGAAGCAGATGAATGAGAAGAAAACGAAACTGCCTGTAGATGCGAAACAGTTGCTCAAGATGGTGGAAAAAAACAAGTTTATATTTCTGGTTTTACTAGTAGGGGTGGTGGTCATCCTCTGGCCCTTTGGAGGGGAGGCATCTGAGGTGGCAGTGGTTTCGGAGCCCCTCGAGCACCATCTGGCCTTCTCCTTAGAGGAGAAGGAGGCTCGTTTGGCTCGAACGCTCGCACAGATTGAAGGGGCGGGAGAGGTTACAGTCATGCTGAGTCTTCGCACTTCACTGGAACAGGAGGTGGCTGTGGATGAAGATCAATCAGGGCGGCGTGCGACCGTTACGATCTCTACGGGCGCGGGTGCCCAATCGGAGGTGACACTCCTATACCGCTATCCTGAATTTCAAGGCGCGCTGGTAGTGAGCCAGGGGGCAGGTGACGCTTCTGTTCGGCTACAGATCACCCAGGCGGTGGCGGCTCTCACGGGCCTCAGAAGTGATCGGATTACGGTGATGCCGATGACGATACATGACGAAAGAGAGACGGCCCGGTATATTCCCCCGCCCGCGGCGAGGGAATATACAAAAGCAATGTTCACATGATTATGATTAGGAGGATGGAACAGGTATGAAAGTGTTTAAACGGAATGCAGTGATTGTTACAGTGCTCTTGTTCGTGGCGGTAGCGGTGTACTTAAATTGGTCCTACAACCGAGGCCAAGACTTGGCGGCGGATAACCCGGTGGCCACAGACAGGCTCCCGAATCAGCAAGAGGATGCCGAAGACACGGCTTTAGAGAATGGAGAACGGGCCGAACAAAATGGAGAGGCCGGGGATGCGGAGAGTCTCTACTTCAGCCCGGGCGGTACGAGCACCTTATCCGCTGCGGCCATCAGTTATTTTGACTCCGCCCGCCTGACGCGTGAGCAGGCCAGAGACAGCGCAACGACGCTGCTCCAAGAAGCTGCGGCCATCGGAACGGCATCCCAGCAGGAGATTGACAATGCCCTGTCGGCTATCACAACCATGGCGACCTTTGCGCTCCAAGAGGCGCAATTGGAGAACATACTCATGGCAAAGGATTTTGAGCAGATTGTGGTATTCATCCGGAATGAGGGTGTCAGCGTCATCGCTAGTGCGCCGCCGGCCGGTCTCAGCGATGTGGAGGTAGCCCGGATTACGGAAGCTGTGATCAGTGAACTTGCTGTTACAGCGGCGGATATTACAATTGTTCCGGTGAGTTAGACCATCCGCACACAGCAACTTGCGGCGGGCGGCAATCTGCCGTCCGAGGCAGTGGAAAACGCAGAGGAGAGTTTCTTATTTCCCCCCGCCCTATGGCGGGGGGAAATAAATTTACAGTCAAGCCACTTCCCCGTACTGTTTATGATAGTCGCATCCGGCCTTCGTCCAATTGATTTACGGCGTTGGTGATGCGGCGTTTTGCGTCTTCGCTCCCGATGCCGGACTGGACATAGCGGATCGCCGCGTGTTTTTCCTCGGCACTCATCTTACCGAAGGTCTCAGCGGCTCGTGGATGCATGGACAGGCCCATGGAAAGGCCTAACGGCAGGTCAATCCCGTCCGGGGCGTTGCCCATGCCGATAAATGGTTGTTTACTCACACAAATCACGCTCCTTTGGACATTAGGGTGCCCCGAACGGCGGCGGTATATGCGTTTTTGAAGGTGGGGGCATAAATAAAGAGGGCGTGGGACGATGTAGACAATCGGCGGAGCAATAATAGGGGTTGAAAAAAACAAATCGAAGATAGTCATACATTTTCCCTTTACATTTACAGGAAGATATGGTAATATACAAAAGATTTCCCTTTGCTGGGATACAGGATAGCGCCGGGTGAAATCCGGTACACTTTCCGCCTGTTTCTCAGCTCTGCGGATGAAATAAAAAAGAGCGTACTACTTTGAGAATATTTGTGTGTGTCCTCCCACCTATGGCGGGGGAATACGCAGTACGATTTCTTTGAAGGGAACGCGCTCGAAAAGAAAGGATGAACAGCATGATTACAAAAGATCAAAAAACCACCGTCATCGAGGACAATCGTACCCACGGGACCGATACCGGTTCGCCGGAGGTGCAGATTGCGATCCTGACAGAGCGCATCCAACAGCTCACGGAGCATCTGAAAATCCACAAAAAAGACAACCATTCCCGCCGCGGCCTGCTCAAGATGGTCGGTAAGCGCAGGAGCCTTCTGGATTACCTGATCAAGAAGGATATTGAACGCTACAGAGCCTGTATCGCAAAACTCGGCATCAGAAGATAGCAAAAATGGGCGGCTTTGTCCGCCCATTTCAACTTGTAGACAAAGTCCTTGCCCTACATTTCGCCGAAGGCGGAATGCTTTTTCACCGACAAGTGCATGACAGTGTGCGCCAGAGGTGAAAAAGGTGGAATCCGTGTCATTACAGGACATGCGCCTGAAATGACACACCATAATCCGCCGTAGCGGCCCGGCCCGCAGGTCGGTTCCTTTGGAAGACAAAGCCCAGCGCAGCGGGTTTGTCTCCAGTCTGAATGGGCGGCTTTGTCTGCCCATTTTTCACATCACATGAACTTTGGCGAAAACGGGTATACTACCCGTTCGCAATATACACCTACAAAAGGAGTATTCCACTCCATCTTAGCAGTTGAACATGTGCCTCAAACGGAAGTGTTGTATAGTTCACTCGCTTACGGCGGGGGGGACTATACAAAAAGCTCTTTGTTGAGGCCTATGCTCAAGTGCTAAATTGGATCGTGTACTCCTTTTGGGTGAGATGAAAAGGAGCTACAACAATGCATTTCCAAAAACGTGAATTTCCAAACCAAAAGACCTATTCCATGGAGTTTGCCGGACGTCCTTTGACGATGGAGGTTGGCAAGCTGGCGGAACTGGCCAATGCCTCTGTCCTCGTGAAGTACGGTGAGACGACAGTCTTAGTTACCGCAACCGCCTCCGCCCGCCCGAAAGATGGGATTGACTACTTCCCGCTTGCTGTCGATTTTGAAGAAAAACTCTATGCTGTGGGCCGCATCCCCGGATCGTTCCAACGCCGTGAGGGCCGCCCTTCTGAGCGTGCGATGCTCGCCAGTCGGATGATTGACCGCCCCATGCGTCCGCTCTTCCCGGATGATCTGCGCAATGATGTCTGTATTGTTTGTACAGTCCTATCTGTCGATCACGACCACAGCCCGGAGATTGCTGCTATGGTCGGTGCCTCCGCCGCTGTCTGTATTTCCGATATTCCGTTTCGTGGCCCGATCGCCTCTGCGGCTCTGGGCTATGATGGGGAAAACTTCCTGCTCAATCCCACCAGCGAGCAGCGGGCAACCAGCGAAATGTACGTTACAGTTGCGGGTAACCGGGACAAGATCGTTATGATCGAAGCCGCCGCGAACGAGGTGACAGACGAGGTCATGCTGGACGGCATCAAGTTCGCCCACAAAGAAATCCAGCGCGTGATCGAGTTGATCGACCAAATGGTGGCCGAGGTCGGCAAGCCGAAGTTTAGCTACGACCAGGCTTCCTTCAACAGCGAATTGTTCGACCTGATACAAAAAGAGTTCTATGTTGATTTCGAGCATGCCCTCGATACGGACGATAAAAATGTCCGGGAAGAGCGGATGAACCAAGTTTATGACAAGATCGCTATTCAAGTTGAAGAGGCGCACCCTGACTTTAGCATATACTGGGGTGAGATCAGTTATCGGCTCCAGAAAAAAGTTGTCCAGGCCTGGTTGCTCCAGGGTAAGCGGGTTGACGGCCGCGGAATGGATCAGATTCGTCCGCTGGTGTCTGAAGTTGCTGTCGTCCCGATCGTCCACGGCTCCGGGCTATTTACCCGCGGGCAGACCCAAGCGCTCAGTATCACCACCCTAAACACCATCGCCGCCAGCCAAAAGCTGGATACAATCTATGAGGAAGAATCCAAGCGCTTTATGCACCACTACAACTTTCCCGCCTATTCCGTCGGCGAGGCGCGGCCCGGCCGCTCTACAAGCCGCCGCGAGTGGGGACATGGCGCACTGGTCGAAAAGGCGCTGGAACCTGTCATCCCGCCGATTGAGGAGTTTCCCTATGCCATCCGCGTAGTATCGGAAATCCTCAGCTCCAACGGTTCTACTTCTCAAGCCTCGGTCTGCGGCTCTACGCTTGCGCTTATGGACGCGGGTGTGCCGATCAAGGCCCCTGTAGCGGGTATCTCCTGCGGTCTCATCACGGACGAGAACAACCCTGACAACTGGACAACCTTTATCGATATCCAAGGCGTAGAAGATTTCCACGGCGAGATGGACTTCAAAGTAGCCGGCACCAAAAAAGGCATCACTGCCATCCAAATGGATCTGAAAAATGATGGCCTCACCTATGCGGTCATTGAGCGGGCGCTCACTGAGACCCGCGAGGCGCGTTTCTTTATCTTGGACGAGTGTATGCTGCCCGTCATCGCTGAGCCGCGCGCAGAACTTGCGCCGACTGCGCCGAAGATGATCCAGATGAAGATCGACGTGGACAAGATTCGTGAGGTCATCGGCTCCGGCGGCAAGGTCATCCAGAAGATCGTAGCCGATACCGGTGCGAAGATCGACATTGAAGATGACGGCAACATCTATATCTCCGGCATCGACATTGAGGCCTGCCGTGCGGCGAAGGCTACGATTGATAACATCGTTTTCGTGCCTGAAATCGGCAAGCTCTACTATGGTAAGGTTGTCCGCATCCTCCCGATTGGTGCTTTTGTGGAACTGGTCCCAGGCAAGGACGGCATGGTTCACATCTCCAAACTCGAAAATCGCCGCGTAGAGAAAGTCGAAGACGTACTCAAAGAGGGCGATATGACCTGGGTCAAAGTGATGGAAATCGACGACCGCGGCCGTGTCAACCTCTCCCGCAAAGACGCACTCAAAGAACGCGAGAAGATGGGCCTGATGGACTAATTGGCTCCCTTCGGTCGGCAATTATAGAATGTAAAATGAAGGTCAAGGGCGGGCTAACAGCCCGCCCTTACTTTTTGTAGCTTCAGCGATATAAAACCACCACTTTAAGTGGTGGTTCTGATTCGAGGGAATAAACATGGTTGAGAAAATTACATTAGACAACGGCGTGCGAATCGTCTGTGAGCATATCCCCCATGTCCGATCGGTATCGTTTGGGCTCTGGCTGGGGGTGGGGTCCCGCTTTGAGACGCCGGGCCTCTTCGGCGCGTCGCATTTCATCGAGCATCTGCTCTTCAAAGGCACTGAGACCCGCACAACAGCGGAGTTGGCTGAAGAAATGGATCAACTCGGCGGACAAATCAATGCCTTCACAACCAAGGAGTGCACCTGTTTCTACGCTCGCGTTCTGGATCTGAATTTGCGCCGCACGGTAGATCTGCTTGCGGACATGTTTTTTCGCTCCCGTTTTCGGGACGTGGATATTGAAGCCGAGCGAGGTATCATCTCTGAGGAGATCGACATGTATGAAGACTCCCCGGAGGACTTGGTCTCCGAATTACTCTTTGAGACAGTCTTCGCCCCGAGTACGCTGGCAAGCCCTATTTTGGGCACGAAAGAAAGTTTAGGGGCGCTCACCAGAGATGGGCTTTTGGGTTATAAAGCGGCGCACTATACGCCGGGGCGGTTGGTCATTGCCCTGTCCGGCAACTTCACAGCAGCGGATTTAGACTACCTCCGAGGAATGTTTGCCTCCATGTCTCCCGGCACGCCTGCCATGCCGGAACCGGCGGTCTATACGCCTGCCATCACGTTACGAGAAAAGCCCATTGAGCAGAATCATCTATGTTTCCTCCTGCCGGGGCTCGCCATGGACAGCGAGGACCGTCACGCGGCCCAATTGCTCCTTAATATTTTGGGTGGCGGGATGTCGTCACGGCTCTTCCAAACAGTCCGTGAGACGCACGGACTATGCTACAATATTTACTCCTTCGGTGCCAGCTACCGTGATCTGGGCACTATTGGCATTTACACGGCCTTGAGTGCGGAGACGGAGGCCAAAGCCCTTGCGCTTATTATGGATACGCTCCGAAACCTACAAAGCGAAGGCGTAACGATAGAGGAGCTGGACCGGGCGCGCGAACAGGTGAAATCAAATGTGCTTATGAGCCTCGAATCCACCTCGGCCCGCATGAACAGCCTCGGCAAGGGAGAGCTCTACCGCGGGCACATTCCCACCCCGGAAGAAATTATCGCCTGCTATGATGCCGTGAATTGCACGGACATGTTGGAGATCGCCCAGCGTCTGATTGATTTTGAACATCTCTCGTTCTCCGCTGTCGGCCCCGTGGGGGATGAGGCGAAGTATCGGAAGTTGCTGGGGATATAATGTTCCGGTCACACAGGAGGCCCACGCTATGACGATCCATCCAATTGCGCATATCCGCAGCGACTTCCCCACAAAATTCGGTATCCCTCGGCAGAGCGGGGTGGTCCGGGCGCTCACAGAGACCATCGTCTTCGAACCGCCATATCGGAACATAGATGCGTTTCGTGGGCTGGAGGGGTTCAGCCATCTTTGGCTCATCTGGGGTTTTTCCGCAGTGGAACAAACCGGCGAATGGTCGCCCACCGTCCGTCCGCCGCGGCTGGGGGGCAATGCCCGTTTGGGCGTCTTCGCTACCCGCTCTCCCAATCGGCCCAACCCCCTTGGGCTCTCCGCCGTGACGTTAGAATCCATCAGCGAGGACCCCAAGTTAGGCCCTATCCTCCATATCCGAGGTGCGGATATACTCGACAACACGCCAATTTACGACATCAAGCCCTATCTGCCCTACGCGGACAGCCTCCCGGAGGCCACGGGCGGTTTTGCCGAGGCGGCTCCTGCTTCATCTCTCACAGTCGCAGATCCCAATGGTTTTTTCGCGCGCCTGCCCGCGGAGAAGCAGGAGGCGCTTCGGGCTGTTTTGGCACTGGACCCCCGCCCTTCTTATCAGCGAAACCCGGATCGGGTCTATGGCTTGCAATTTGCGGGCTTCGAGGTGAAATTCCATGTAATGGACGAAACGCTCATTATTATAGAGCTAGACACTTTATAGGATAAAAACGCATATTAACACATGGAAGTGGACAAATTGCTTAGCTCCCCCGCCGCAGGCGGGGGAGCTAAAATAGTTTTATCTCTGTGTTTATCCGCTGCCCTAACGCATGGGAGCGGGTGAATTGCACTGATTTAAATTTGTTTCCCCCGCCACAGGCGGGGGAAACAAGAAAATCTTCAGTGCGTTTTCCCACTGCCTAACGCATTAGTGTGTTGACATTCGCCGAACAAGGCTGTATAATTTACCATCTCAAAAAACAAATTCCAGAAAGGATGTTACACTTATGTCTACTTACAACCCCTATGACAATGTACTGGCTACTATCGAAAGCGCTGCAAAAACACTCGGATACAGTCCCGCTGAATACGAGCATATCAAGTATCCTGAACGCATCTTACAAGTATCCGTCCCTGTCCGCATGGACGACGGTTCCGTGCAAATATTTGATGGCTATCGTGTTCAGCACTCCACCTTGCGCGGTCCGGCGAAGGGCGGCCTTCGCTATCATCCCGATGTCAATCAGAGCGAGGCATCCGCACTGGCCGCTTGGATGACCTTCAAATGTGCTGTAGCCGGTGTTCCCTATGGCGGGGGCAAAGGTGGGGTTGCTGTTGACCCGTCTAAACTTTCCGAGGGGGAGAAAAAACGCCTCACCGAATGCTTCACCGAGCGGATATCTCTACTGATCGGTCCCGAGATAGACATCCCCGCGCCGGATGTGGGCACCAACGCCCAAGTTATGGGCTGGCTGGTTGATACATATTCCCGGCTGGTCGGGACCTATACACCGGCCGTCACCACTGGGAAACCTGTTGATGCGGGTGGCTCTCTGGGCCGCACCGAGGCCACTGGCCGCGGTGTTACGATTACTGCAAAATACGCTATGCAGGAACTGAACCGAGAAATTCGAGGCGCTACCGTGGCCGTGCAGGGTATGGGCAATGTGGGCGGCATTTCCGCCAAACTCTTAGCGGAAGAGGGAGCCAAAGTCGTCGCGGTCTCCGATGTTTCCGCCAGCATCTATAATCCAAACGGTCTGAATATTCCAGAACTCCTTGCCTTTGTTGCAGACAGAAATCTGCTCAAAAATTACAAAGGGGAGGCCACACTCATCAGCAACAAAGAGCTGTTGGAGCTGGATGTAGACATCCTGGTGCCGGCCGCTCTGGAAAATATGATCAACAAAGGCAATGCTGAAAATATCCGTGCAAAGCTAATCGTAGAGGGCGCAAACGGACCCGTCACCGTGGACGCCGATGCTGTGCTGGAGAAAAAAGGCATCATTGTTGTGCCGGACATCCTCGCAAACTGCGGCGGCGTGGTTGTCTCCTATTTTGAGTGGGTGCAAAACTTACAGGACGAGCGTTGGACAGAAGAGACCGTCAACGCGCGTTTGGAAGAAATTTTAAGCGTCTCATTCAAAAATGTTTGGGAAATCGCGGAAGAGAAGCAGGTTACCCTTCGCGCGGGTGCGTATTTGATTGCGTTGAAACAGTTGGTGGAGGCTGAGGCGGTTTAGGTTCTCTGTCTATAAAAGGACACATCGTGCGATATGGACTTATACCACACAAACAACGAACGGCCCCCGGATTTCGGGGCCGTTCGTTTTTGCTCGATATACAAAAAATCCACGTCCATAGCCATGGACGTGGATTTTTAACTTACAAACTATTGCTTCGCGATATACTCTACCAGGTCGCACACTTTGCAGGAATAACCCCACTCGTTGTCGTACCAGGAGACGACTTTGACGAATGTATCCGTCAGCGCGATACCCGCTTTTGCGTCGAAGACGGAGGTGCGGGGGTCGCCGATGAAGTCGGAGGAGACGACCGCATCTTCAGTGTAGCCCAGAACGCCCTTCATTTCGCCTTCTGCGGCGGCCTTCATGGCTTTGCAGATTTCTTCATAGCTTGCGGGCTTCTTCAGCGTACAGGTAAGGTCCACCACGGAAACGTTGAGGGTGGGGACACGCATACTCATACCGGTGAGCTTGCCGTTTAAGCTCGGAATGACTTTGCCGACGGCTTTGGCAGCGCCCGTGGAGCTGGGGATGATGTTACCTGCGGCCGCTCTGCCGCCGCGCCAGTCTTTGATGGATACGCCGTCTACCGTTTTCTGGGTAGCGGTTGTGGCGTGGACTGTGGTCATAAGACCGCTTTCCATGCCGAAGTTGTCGTTGATGACTTTGGCGATGGGGGCTAAGCAGTTGGTGGTGCAAGACGCGTTGGAGATGACGTCCATGCTCGGCTCGTAGCTTGTGTTGTTGACGCCCATGACGAACATTGGTGCGTCTGAAGAAGGTGCGGAAATGACAACTTTTTTCGCGCCGGCTTTGATGTGGGCTGAAGCTTTTTCGGTGGTGGTAAAGAGGCCGGTAGACTCAACCACTGCGAACACGCCCAGTTCACCCCAAGGGAGATTGACCGGGTCCCGCTCGGAGAAAGTACGGATTTTCTGACCATTGACAATGAGCGCATCATCCGTGTAGCTGACTTCGCCTTTGAAGGGGCCGTGGATGGTGTCGTACTGTAGCATATAGGCCATGTAGTCGGGTGTGATGAGATCATTGATGCCGACGAACTCAATATCCCCCCGCTCAAGCCCTGCCCGGAAGACCAGGCGACCGATTCTGCCGAAGCCGTTGATGGCTACTTTGATACCCATGATGTTATACCTCCGTCTAATTTTCTGATGTTTTGGAATTTTCCAACGCCCATTATACACTAAATTTTTGCAAATTAAAAGGCTCACGATGCCATTTTCGCCCGTGCAATTTCAATAAAATTCTACGGGCTTCGACGAAGTTTGATGATCTGAGTTGCTAAAATAGGCGAAATTTGATACAATATGGAAGTAATTAGAAAAAATTTACAGGCGGAAGACCGGAGTTTTCGGTCAAGCTACGTAGGGGGCAGACCTTATATCTGCCCGGATAGGATGATAGACGGACCAGACACAAGGTCCGTCCCCGCAAGAGGGAAGCCACCATGCAAAACGAGCAAATCGAACGACTTTTTTCCATACAGCGAGATGCCACAGTCGGTGTGGTAGACGGGGCGATTTACTTCGTGAACCCAGCGGCTGAGGCGCATTATCCGCACATCTTCCCCGGCGCTCCGGCAGAGACACTTCTGCCGCGAGAACTGTTAGAGCGGGAAGAAGAGACCTTTTCTGCCTCCGTGACGGTACGGGAGGAGGCCTGCACGGTATTAGGCAGCCGGGTGGGTGAGACGCATATTTTCACGCTGCTTCCCCAGACGGGCCCTGGGAAAGAAGAGGGACGGCTGTTAGAAAACGTTTGTAGTTCTATGCGGCGGACCTTGACGGTTCTAAACATGGCTACAGAGCTCTTAACTCCCGCGATAGATCAACTGCACG
>Ga0123355_10003422_pt1 | contig 22736 bp, 17 predicted proteins | sample TergutEmb28metaG_3_FD_89872 | JGI IMG/M metagenome (GOLD analysis project Ga0123355, IMG submission 89872) | Embiratermes neotenicus P1 segment gut microbial communities from Petit-Saut dam, French Guiana - Emb289 P1 | ecosystem: Host-associated > Arthropoda: Insects > Digestive system > Gut ... | reverse complement strand
GGGCGGACAGACAGACGGAGAGACGGACGGACGGAGAGACAGACGGAGAGACGGACGGACGGACGGAGAGACAGACGGAGAGAGGGACGGACGGAGAGACAGACGGAGAGACGGACGGACGGAAGGACAGACAGACGGATGGACGGAAGGGCGGACAGACAGACGGAGAGACGGACGGACGGAGAGACAGACGGAGAGACGGATGGACGGAGAGACAGGCGGAGAGACGGACGGACGGAAGGAAAGACAGACGGGCGGACGGACGGACGGAAGGACAGACGAACGGACGGACAGACGGAAAGACGGACGGACAGACGGACAGATTTATTGTTAACTTTGCAAACAATTCAATGTTCAGCAATGCCCCCATTTCTAATATAGCCATTGCACCAATGTTACCGTATAGATAGATAGATGATAGAAAAGTAGGTTATCATAGATGCGTATTAATGTTTTGAAGGACTGTGTTGTCTTCAGAGCACCAGCCTTCCTGTTTCCTATTTACCAAACTCTGAAACCTCACATCTCTGAAGGCAGTAACCTTTTCGCTCACCGGCGTCAAAATCTCAACCCTGACACTGCTAATGCAGACATGACAATACATTAGTACTTATCTTAATCCCTGTATAGAACAGCAATACTTGTGCATGGCAGTTCTGTGGCGTAACGGCCTTTTGGTTTTGCCTGTGCAAACTATACAGACATCACAGTTAATAAGCTTAGTAACAAGTTCTGGAAACACACAAATACCACCCTCTGCATTTATGTCCCCATCATCATCACTACATTCTGCACTATTGTACCCATCCATAACACTGGCCTGTGCACTGTCATATATGGTAATGTCCCCAAGACGAAGTCTGCTGCACTAATGTTCCCAATGCGATAACTCCTCTGCTCAATAATGCCTTCACAGCAAACACTAACTTTTGCAATAGTACCCCATCGCTGAAACTGCTCTGTATTTCATTTCCACATCAGGCCTTTGTTTCAATGTCCCCACTGTTCACACTGCCCTGTTTACAGATGTGCCAATTTCTAGCACTCTGTGCTCACCGATCTTCCCATTTTTAACATCACCCTGTGCAGTACTGTCCCTATTTCTAATACTGCCATTACACTATTATTACCATTGCAAACAACGTCCTGTACAGTAATGCCCCCATTTCTGATATAACCATTGCACCAATGTTATCGTTGCAAACAATGACCCGCGCAATAATGTCCCCATTTGTATTTCATTATTGTTAACTTTGCAAACAATTCAATGTTCAGCAATACCCCCATTTCTAATATAGCCATTGCACCAATGTTACCGTTGCACATTACTGCCCTGGGCAGTACAATTTCCATCGTGAACATTGTCTCCTACACTAACATCCCCGTTTTGGTTTAGCAAGCAGCAACAGATTCTTCACGGGGGCGTAATCCTTGCCACAATTCCGACGAAATCAGCTCTCTTACTGCTTGTCTCCTTTTACCCTTACTCTCCCCCCACTATCTTGTCCCGAACTCCCCCAGTCCATTTTACAGATTTAATGGCTAATTTCACTCTGACCCTAAGAGGCTGCAGACACACCTCCCTTTTAACGTTTCTTTTTCTTTCTGTTTTGCCTGTAGTCCTTTTTACCAGCTCTCGTCTTTCAGAACCGCACATAGTAAGTAAAGCAGCAGAACACATATCCACTGACTTGGAGGGAGGTCTCGACTCAAGATGTAACAGAAGACTCCAAGCTGCTGCTTGCCCGGTTGCTACTCGAGCCAATTTGTATTCGAAACGGGAACTAGGAGAAGTAATATCACAGAAAGAATCTGAAGGGATAAGGGACGAAGAGGATGGACCGGGGGGGGGGGGGGGGGGGGGGTGGAATTCAAAGGAAAAAGCAGTAGGGTTGAAAGTTTTTTGAAAAAACCTCCTTGTCTGCCTTTTTGGGAGGCGCCGACGGAAACACAAAAAAAGTTATAAAGAAGAGGAAAAGAAAAGAAAAAAGAAGAGAGAAAGAGAAAAGGAAGAAAAGGGGGGAGGAGAAGGAGGGGGGGGGGGGGGGGGGGGTGGAGGTTGAATTCACAGGCAAAAGCAATCGGATTGAAAATGTTTCTGAAAATCCATCCTGTTCTGCTTTTCGCGAGAGCTCGAACGGAATCTAAACTAAATGTACAAGGTAGCATCAACACATGGTAATGGAAATTGGACAGTTGTAACGTTCAGCAGTTAACAATATTTAACCTTTCAATGTCGGCCTCGGTGCACTGTACGGACCTGTAATTCTTCAAATGCTGCAGGCCTCGGTGCACCGTACGGTCATGTAAATTTTACACGTGCTGTAAATGAAGCCACTCCGTCCTGGGCAGTAGTTGGAATTTAAACACCCAGCTTTATTAGAATGTAAAGCTGCCCTGTCCACGACAGGAAGGCACTCAGAAGGAGCAGAAATGTAGATCCACCAATTCTTAACCTCAGCGCTGGATGGAAATGAGTGGCTAGAATCACGTCCCGTCTGCTTTATCTCCAGAAAAGAACCGCAGTAGCCACTGGAAGGCTGGGTGGGTTCCAGAGGCGGTCTGGACGATTTGGAGGAGAGAAAAATATGCTCAGTAGCTGGGATATTTTGAAACCCTAGATTGTCCAGGACGTACCCAAGTGACTTGACACAATTTGCTATCCGCGCTTGCCCCAAAGTCACTGAAAAGTTGAACAGAACCGTAGTCAGTCTACCTGTAGAAGTATGTAGTCTATACACATAGTGCCATAAAACGAACTTATATGTTAGTCAGATCCGACACACGCAATGACAAGTGCCAAGGTTGTCATTTCAGTTAGTTCATTATTAAACATGGAAGACGGTATGTGCAAATGCATCTCTCGGGTGGCATTAACATGCGTTTATGGACGACTAGTCCAAATCTAATCAAAAAGTGCATGACGTTTTATCGAATTCTTTAAGGAAAGTTAATTCCAAAATGTCTTAGAAAAAATATTGAAAGTGGATCCACACCTCAGACAGCAAAGTGACTGGCTAGAGAATGAATGATCTGAGTTAGGACCAGGGAGGGTCAGCATTTTGGGATCCAAGTCGGTCTGCTGTTCATTGAGCACGCGAGACAATCTTTCAGGCAATAAATCATCCGAAGCCTGAAAATGCACAGATGCATTTATCTAATGAATAAGTTAGGAATGCACCGAGCTACACCTATTTGCTTTCATACGTTTTCAAGTCATGGTGATTAATTAGATAAAAAGAACTTTCAATTTCTAATCTACAAATGAATATCAGACACAATTCTTGCTACTTTATGGCTTTGAAGGTTTTTGTTGCTTTTTTAACAAGACAGACCCTGTACATATAAACGTTACATTGAAGAGCGTTCGCGTAACTATTGTTGCCGTGGAAAAGCAATAAGTATTACACATTCCGAGTGTGTGTGTCTGTAGCCTTTGTTATCCAGCATGCAATGCGCATGCGCATCATTAGTGGCCTGTCTGGCTGTACCATATTTTGTCACGTTATCTCACACACGATACTATTTTGGGGAAAAGTTACAGGACATAAAATGGGTGTTTTGACTGTCACTAAAACTTTTGTCTGAAATATTTCCCATTTTAAGAAGAATACGGTGAGATACTATCATAAATGTACATTAGGTCTTCCTGTAAGGTAAGTAATATTCTTGTCCGATTTTAACGAATCTTGAAGTTTCTCGACAGTGTTTTGAAAAATACTCAATTACCAAATTTCATCACTATCTGTCCAGTGAGAGTCGAGTTGTTCCATGCGGATGGACGGAGAGGCGAACAGACTGACATACATAAGGAAGCTAATAATCGCTTTTCGTAATTCTGCGAAGGCGCCTTAAATACGAGTATAAAGTGCTCTAATTTCGATTCTCCTGTATGAGGTTTTCCCGTGATAGAACTGTCTGTTACTGGATAGTTGCTCACATCACAGCGGGATCATATCAAGCTTTGAAGACCACTACCGGAGTGCTGATAAGTCCTTATCCCGACCAGGAAGGAAACAAGCTCGGAAGCATGTCAGAGACGCGCGCGATTTCAACAGCATCGAGACGCGAGCTGTCATCAAGAATTTTTTTTTTTCTACAAGGCAAGACGCTGAAGAAAATTCATGCCATTCTGACAGGAACATTAGCTTGTTTCCTTCTTGGTCGGGCTAAGGACTTATCAGCACCCATTTATTATCATCTGAAATACAATTATGTTTCGAGTAATCTTACCGCCCAAACATTTACAGCAGAAGACACTTGTACTTGCCCACACTTAATCTAAGATACCTCCTCTCTTCTGAATCTTTGGCAGAAATCTACCAGATCACACGGCGTCACATCTCAAAAGAAGGCACATCAACCCCTGCATAAAAAGATACCGTATATTTCTCCCATGAGATTGGTCACACATAGATTACGTTGTGTATTTCGTCTTATTATTATTACTACTACTACTACTACTACTACTACTACTACTAATCATCACTACATGGTACAGAAAATCAAGCCTTCTCTGATCTGATACGCTCATTCCACCTTTCTCAAGCCTTCTTCAACGTTTCATTCGTTCCGTTTGTACTGTAGAATCTGTCATAGTGCTCTTTCACTTTCCATTCTGTACAAAGTAAAGGTAAATCTATCCCTATAAGGCTTCGAAAAGCCCTGAGGGTTCCAGGAGGCTGAGGTTCCCAGACTTCCAGACAATCTGTACATGAATGCTGTAAAGTTCTTGGCCATACGTGCCGGCTGACTTTACCCGCAGGAAATATTCCTGGCACTCATTTTCGTTAGAGACTGAGTCCACCCCAGGGCCATAGTGCGGCCGGAAGGATTAAGTTACTAAAAAATTCCAATGACACTATAGCACCCGCGACCTCCCGGCTTGCAGCGCAGTGCCTCGATCCACCGCGCCACCACGCGCCCCCAATTTATTTACAAACGGTTCATCCAATTTCATCGTATTTTAACTTCCTTTCAACATTTTGACACTTTCTTTGTTTCCTAAATCTACTTTAAATTGTTGGCTTATAAGTAAGCTTAGAGAGATCCATGAAGTTAAAATAGCCCCGTTATGCAGCCCTTCGTAAAAATATTGACGCCTAAATAAAGAAAACACAAAAGCCGACTAAATCACAAATACATATTAATCTACCCCAACCCCCGAAGAAAAGCCACCCGAAACAAAAACCTCTCGGTAACGTCTACGATACTACTCTAAACACATCTATAGCTCATGTTTCTATGGCGATCTATGAGGCAACCCTAACATTACAACTTCGACTCAGCATTTTAATAGCAATATAAAAGCACATCCATTTCAATTCCAATCTCTCTGTCTCTCTCCTTGTCCCCTTCTTCTCTCAAATGTTCTCTTCAAGCGGACTCTAAATAAAAGAGCGCACTAGCTACGGCTTTTCATACCCGAAAGAAACATTGATGTGTCACTGCCGTAATGTAGAAGGCGAGCTACTGCAATAGTTTGGCCATAACACTCATAAAGCTTCAAAAGAGCTTCCCCCCACCATCCCACCCGTCTCTGTATGTAGGTGCATACCGCCTGTTCTGATCCTAGAACTGTGCAAGCAGACAGCTTCACTTCTGTGTATGGACCAGCAGCTATGTTCCCTATACAGCGATTTATATATATATATATACACACACACATATGTGTGTGTGTGTGTGTGTGTGCAGTATATTTTTCCCCAGAATTATTCTTTAGCTTTTCCTATGATCTGAAGGGACGGACAGACAGACGGACTGATGGGCTTTTGATGGTCCCGAGTTCCGCCTCGAGCATTAAAAGATTATTCCGGTATCCAAAACCGGTGTATGTAACACCACAACGCACATATAACGTAGCCTGCTCTCTTCAATAGAAAAGTTACATTGACCCGTTTTGAAATCCATCAGCAGATCCGTTTTCACTGCTTTATACTTCACATATTAGGCTAAGCATCAAACGGGATTCTGCTTCTGCGTAAACTTCAAGCAAACGGCTTCATTTAAATGGTAACTTTAACTTAAATGAAAATGAAACCATCTCGTAAAGAAAATAAATTAACTGCCGCATCTGCAGCTGTACCCCTGTATTACAAGCCCAGTTCCACTCTCAACAATTAGTGATGGAGAAACAGGTAGCAGCGAGGCGTATACACTTCACAGGCTGTCTAACGAAAGTGCATTAATTTAGTATAGTTACGTTGATTTAGGTACATTTTCACTTTACTTCAACGTGCAAAATAACCGTTCAAGCTGAAGGTGTTTGTGAACAGGGTAACAGGATACCGGAGAAAATTACATAATTAGGAGCGTCATGATTCTTAATCATCGCCAGATATTATTGAGTTGGTTAAATGAAGGAGGCTTAGATGTGTGGGGTATGTGGCGCATAAGGGGAGAAGAGAAATAGAGAGTTTGGGTTGGAAAATCTAATTTAAAAAAAACAAGGAGAACTTACGTGCAGAAGGGATGACAATATTAAAATGGACCTTACATAAACAGAGTAGAAGGATTTATGGACTACGCGACAGGATTACTGGCTGACTGTTGTATACATGGTAATGAGCATACGAATTCCATGAACTGCAGAGAACTTCTTGACCAGCCGTGGAACTACAAGCTTCTCCAGTAGCAGTAATAGGTACACTATACACAACCTTCATAACACAACGTATAGCTTGCAACGAGCACATTGTCATTATTCACTGCTGAAAGCGATATACGCCCGTTCCTCGCTGCGTTAACTTCTTCAGAACTCTACTAATGAACAGCATGAATCTGCTAATTTGTCTCTATATTCCCAGACCCAATTATATGCATAAATGTTACGTAATGTAACGGATTTTTCTTCGTGAAACTCGGCATCAACAGCATGCCACTAACGGCTGCACATTTTCACATTTTAGACTTCGTCTCGTGACGTGGTAAAGAATACTGGTGCTATTATTGATGTATGACTAGCCATGACTACAGGAAGAAGGCAGCAAGAAGGACACAATCAAGACACTCAGACACAAACTGTCTCCTATTCAAATAGAACCAGATTCTAATGTGTTAAGTAAAATTGTACAGAAGGCTGAGCTGGCTTCGCACTGGGGTTTGGCCAGTTCTCAGCCGTCATGTCGAGTTCTACAAACAACACTTTCTGCACCCTTTACCTCATTGTGCCACAGTATTTCCAATATTAACAAACGCCACTAAGCCTTATAAACCAGATATTGTTTCAAATGTTATAACAAATTAATTTTCTTTCTTATATTTTCTATACCTTTTAGCTATTATGTTTGTTACCTTGAAATATTTTCTGTTGGTCTTCTTAAAAGAATTTTCCTATTTGACCAGTCCATTACAATCTTCTTCACCATCCTGCCAAAATTCAAACAATTATTTATTACTTCTCTCTTACCTACATTCCAGGTATAAATACCACACACAATCCTTCCACTGACATACTTCATCCACCTGCCTATGAAGATGGAACCGATAGTGAGTTCCGAAACGTCGGCAATTAGAACTCATACGCCGGGGAATTACCCCAAAAGGAACAAATTACATTTAGAACACGGCGAAAGCTTAAAAACAAGACTATTCCCAATTATTTTTATGTAGAAAAACACGTGTCTGCACAAACCGGTTCCTATCACACATACAAATACTTTACGACTGCCTATAGGTCAATCTTCTCACTTCCATTCGGTATTCATAATTATTCCCGAATCTTATATTTGCAGTTTCTAATCCAATAACACTTAAGCATTCGTGCTGATAACACACTCATACTTAATTAAATGAATTGTTATGTTTCCCTAACTAAATTCATCATGGATGCTCCTGAACAGGCTAAATACAACGACTTGCTAATAAATTAGGAAAATACACAACACAAAACCGTGACGGTTTCCAGTAATATTTTCCGGAATTGATTAATCGAAATATACCCACATGTAAAGTTTTCTCCAAATATTGTCTACGTACAAGTAAAAATAACGTTGAATAATTTAATTTTTACCCAAAAAGAATTTTAATTTTATTTTCATGAAGTCAAAAACATTAATTTTTAGAGTTGTGTATTACAGTCTTATGCGTTGTGACGCCGTGTGGTCTTGTAAATGAATCGTAAATTTTGGAGGCATATTACTAAGATGGGGGGAAGATAGTTCTCCGAAAAAGTAATGTATAACAGGCGACAGGGCATCACGTCCCGGCACTATGAATACACATGCCGTGAAGAACAACAAATCCTTATGAGAAATCTTTGTATGTGTGTGTATGTGTGTGTGCATATATATATATGTATATATGTGTGTGTGTGTATGTGTGTGTGCATATATATATATATGTGTGTGTGTGTGTGTGTGTGTAATCACAGGTGTGGCAGGAGATTTTTTTATACTCCAAATCTTTTAGGCAGGCTCTGTGGTCCACCACATTTCATGGACACTGTGGCTCTTCCCGGGAAAAAACCGACCGGCGCGAGACAACCATTCACATCCATCTACTGCCTATATGCCTTCATGTCGTCGACAGTGAAAACTGAAACTTTACCTTACATACGTTATATGCATATATATATATATATATTATTAAGGCATGTTTGACGAGTAGCTGTTACAACCGCAGAGATAATTAAAGAACGGTTCCAGACGTACTGAAGTCTTTCTCCCTGCAAGGAACAAAAGACGAAGACAGGCGACGTTGTGTCCAGTTATAACAATCCAGAGCTGCAGGTGCTTTTACTCTTACTTCGCCATTCTTAAATCATGTTCCACGTTTCTATCCCCTGAAAATTCGTCTGCGTTGTCCTATACCAAACGTGGTCACAATACAAGGCCTTATAGCGTAATAACTACTAACATTAGACCATGTTCATTAATTGCTGTTAGACGTAACAAGTACTTGCACTCTGTTTACAGGAAAACACGTGTGGTTTGGTCACTAGGAGATTTCTATCAAGAATCACAATGTTAATATTCTGCTGTTATTTACTGTGCAGTAAATAATGTCTTTGAAATGTTAATTTTACCAAATTAGATGCGCGTATCTAAGCAAACACAAGCTCTCAAGTAATGAAGTTTGGCAAATGTGCTGATTTATAGTTATTTACTTGTAAACATACTTTGTAAGAAGGTTAATTAAACACCCCTTTAACCGTGTGCTACACGTAAGTGACACAATCTCTTAAAAATTTTATTTTAGAGAACTAATATTATGATCGTTCTCCAACGACAAGTTATGCCGGTAAGGGACAAAACACACTGAAAACCCTCAAAGTTGTATATGCCAAATGTCTTGAGAGTAAAGTACGTATTTTCTTTGAAACGTGCGTCTAAACTTGACAACTTATCACGGCTACACCAGGGTTTGCAACCTGCCGATAAAGGATCAGTTAATCTGTTGCAAAGGTCAGATTGTGCCTGTGCATGTCATGAAGGCCTATGGGGAAGTGAACGCACAAATCCACTCATTCTTAGCCTTGGCAATGGATTGAAGTGTGTGGTCAGTTTTACGACCCAGCCTCTTTACCCCGGGGAAATATGTGGCATAAGATTAATTTCTAATTGTAAAAACATGCATTTTCATACCTGACACTCAACCAAAATTATGGCATATCTTATTTCATGCTACGGCACTCTGAATTCCCCGTTAATTACAGGTACGTTAAACTGTTAGCGTTAACAGCTTCCTACAGATGGTTCTGTTATGAAGCCATGTCAACACCCTTGTATTTACATCATTTTATTTTGCCCTATTTTTGTCCATTACAATTATTCGTCACTTGAATATTCATGGTTCAGCATCAAAAACTGTTCATCTGGAGAGGATTTTGGTCTCCTAGATTATTACACTGTGTAGGACACCGCTACGTAACGTAACATCCCTGAAGACCAGAATCCGCAATATCCAAACCGTAAAAAGTTCAAAACACCCACATTCATAACGTTACAATTCAGTCATTTAGCTGCAAAAATCATTGATATCTTCAGTTTCCTGCAAAAATAGTAAAATTTTGTACACTGTATTTTACGGACTGGCCGGTCCAGGGTTCGAATCTCTGGAGAGGCAGGAAATTTTTGTCTTCTCCAAACAGTCCAGACCGGCTCGCCCCCACCCCACCCAAGCCCCCTATTCAATGCGAATCGGGGTTATTTCCCGGGGATAAAGCGGCCACAGCATGGTGTGGGCCAATTACTTCTATCCAGTGCCGACGTTGAAGCTATACATCTACTGACCGTACATGCTTTCATGGCGTGGACAGAAATAACTTTAACTTTTCATTCTTACCTTTCATTACATTATTATTATTATTATTATTATCATCATCATCATCTCCTTTATACAGGGTATTTATACTTATATTCTTGAGACAAACTATGTCCCTAGGGAATACAGTGTTGCAGCTATTCTGTTGTTACTCTTCATGGTTCTTATATCGTTAGTTTCAGTGTTGAATCTATTGTATTTTTACATTATTAGTTTCCGAAATATGTGTGCAGTGCCCAATATAGCTGTTTCCTGTAGTTCCTTGACTTTTATTATTATTATTATTATTATTATTATTATTATTATTATTATACAAGAGGCTGTAGCACAAATAATTACTAGGTAAATTAACAGTTATTGATGAACAAAAAGCTGGGATGATTGTGATATAAAACAGTTTTTACCAATAAATTTCTGGTCTGTTACCCTCACAATATGCCGTCCTTAAGGTGAGATTCCATGTTAGTCTACCTTAATGTGATCGAAACAGTTATTTCGTCGTTTCCGTTTTCTCATTTCTAAAAGGATAAGACTTTCATAAATGTATCCATGAAGGGTGAAAGTCATCAGGAAACCGGAAATAATATGTCACCCGAAAAGTGTGATATCCCACTGCAGTACTTTTCTCTCGTTGGTGGCGGATGTTGTGGAAGCACGACGTTGATTGATGGTTTTCACCACTGTCCGGCGCGCGAGAGAACGCGCGTGTCCCTTTTAGACAATCACTAAAAACAACTGCCGCCCGGCACTGCTCAGCATGATAGCGTAACTAAATTGCATTTAGCTGGGATTGGCAGTAGACAAGAGAAAGGAAGGTGCAAGGAAGAAAACAACACAACGGAAGATGAAGTTGGGGAAAAATAAAATAGTTGTGAAAATGAAGCATTCATTTCGAGGGTCGTAACTTGTTATGCAGGCTGAGATGAAGCACCAACTCGTTCAAGAATTGTGGCTCAGTAAGGGATACTTTGTTACTACAGGGACAGACAGGGTTCGACGTGGTGTAACATTACAGAAGACCTGGCTGTTCAGCAACAGCTGTGCCACATACTCAAATCTAGCAATTATGTACATTTCTTCGGTATTTATAATCTTCGCCTCTTTGTTCCGAGAGTCCTCAAGATCATCCCAAAGCCCAACGCGATTACATCAAGCTCCTGCAGCCTGTGTGTTCTGTGAGAAGGCACAATAAGCATCTAGATTCCTAGGTTTGTAACAAATGCAAAGGGTTTAAGGTTGGCCTTATCATGGGAGAGAACTATAGACATTTTATTGGTCACAAGTATGCAGTTGATCGGATGTTCCATGAATTTCAGGGGCAAAACTAAATGTAAAACCTAAAAGGATTTGAATATGACAGAGTTCCATCTAGCAGAACATTCCCTAATTTTGGGCTCATATTGCTGTACGGTACACCAACAAGACAAGCAATGTGCGTATAACGTAACAAAGCGAAGCTTTCGAATAACCATTATTGCCGTGCAGACGTATTACACATTCTGTGTTTGTGTGTGTGTGTGTGTGTGAACCTTAGTCGTTCGGCATGCAAAGTGCATGCGCCGTATTATATTGTCACCTGTGGCCTGTCTGACACTACCATATTTTGCTACATAATTTCACACTCAGCACGAGTTTTATAAAAAAAAAAAAAGCTATTGCCCACAAAATGCCGGTTTTTATTTTCTCTCCAAGTTTAATCTAAAATTTTTCTCTTCTAAGAAAAATTTAGCGATATATTATCACAAACGCACACAGGTTTTCATGCAAAAGTACTCGTTATTTTTGTCAAGTTTCGAATGAAACTAGAACCTCCTCGATAATTTTCGAAAAATACTCAAATAACTCACGAAAATCCGTCCAGTGGTAACCGAGTTGTTCCATTGGGGCGAACGGACAGACAGACAGACATGACGAAGCTAATAGTCGCTCTTCGCAATTTTGCGAATGCGCCCAAAATTGGTGGTATGGGCTTTCAAACATGCTAGCATGGTCAGGCTTTTGCCACGCACAAGTGCTTAGACATTCTACCCACCATGTTTGCTGTCCCATTTAGCTGTGACTTGCCCATATACAGTACCGTGGCACTGCCACTCTTATCACAGTTGTATACTCTGTCAACTGTAAACGTACACTGTCCTGTAACTTGTGGTTGACTGTGTTTTGGAACGGCTGTGTTGCTAACTTGTGAACAACAAAGAAGCAAATCGCCTTATGGTGATTGTATATAATTAATAAAGAATACGCTGTTATTCGCTGTGAATATGAAGATCATGACGAAAATGACACCACGTAGTGTGGTAGAAGTAAGCCGACATTTCAGATGATCTGCTGACCGGTCGTGTCAAAATCCATCAAACTCCTAGTAAAATGCATGACGTCACGATATGAAAGACAGCACTCTTCAGTCACAGAAGAAGTAGACAAGCTCACTGTCTCTAATATCATTTTCATTCAGACGCCCACTCAATAATAAGTTCAATACATGAATAGAAGTTTATGCTCTAATACAGGAAAATCCGATCGTTTAATTTTGATGTGTGTTGGACCATGCATCATTGTGATAATTGAAGAATAAGAACCAACTGGATGCCACTTATTATTTTATTATACTTCTTATAGGTTCAACATGTTTCGGGCACTACTATGCCCATCATCAGGAGCTCACGACTATATTCTTGATTACCACATTGGTCGTTTTGTTCTTGGGTTGCTGTAGGTTGGAAATTAGGTGCGGTTAGGCTGGAGTAGTGTAGTAATGCCCGAAACCTACTGAGCCTATAAGAAGTACAATAAAATAATAAGTAGCATCTATTTGGTTCTTATTCTTCAGTTATCACCGATCATTTAATTCGGTACATGTTCCACAACAAAAGAAGAAAAGTTGCGTTTTATAATTGCTACAGTAAAGTTCATCATTGCCGGTCCAAGTGGCCGCGCGGTCTAAGGCGTAGGTTTGCAGCCGCTCGCTTGCTGAGATTGTGGGTTCGAATCCCACCGGGGGCAAGGATCTCTGTTGTGTTATGTGATGTCAGGTAAAGGTCTCTGCGCCGAGTTGATCACCCACCCAGAGGAGTCCTACCGAGTGTGGTGCGTCGTTGTGTGTGAAATAGAAACCTCGTGAATGAGAAGGCCCTGGCCCACTGGGGGCTGTCGCGACAAAACAAAAATTCAGCATTGACGAACTGTATTTCTTCTTTTCTTGAGTATTCTAGAAACACTACCTTAAAAAGTCTGCATTCCCACACTTCAGTAAAAAAAAATACATAGTAGTAACCCTGAAGCTTGATGATCTGTACTCCTCGTGATCAAATCGAGAACAATATGGGGGCGAGGTGAGGCATATATTGGGTTTTGGTGGGGAAACCTGAGGGAAAGAAGCCAATTGGAAGACCCTAGCTTAAATGGGAGGATAATATTAAGATGGATCTTCAGGAAGTAGGATGCGAGGTATGGACTGGATTGGTCTGGCTCAGGATAGGAACAGGTGGCGGGCACTTGTGAATGCGGTAATGAACATTCGGGTTCCATAAAATGCGGGGAATTTCTTGACTGGCTGAGAACCGGTTAGCTTCCGAAGAAGGAATCTGCTTCATGGAGTAAATAAGTAAGTAAATAAGTAAGTAAGTAAGTAAGTTTGTAAATCTGAAGCTCGTTAAACGGGCATTCAGTTAAAATATTCCAAATTTCGCATTTACCCACTGCTGTCTGTCATGAACAACAATCATATTTGTTATGTTTATCAGGTTAATGGCACATCCACCCCGTAAGCACGTAGATTTTAATTAATTCATTACAGTTATCATTCCTGCAGATGTCTTTCCCCGAGAGACACGGCACAGAGTTACAGATTATACCGATATTGTGTCGGAAACTGATTTGTATTTGATGCAACCAGCGTTCCACGAGTTGGTTCTAGTTCCGTCTTCAGGACGCTTGTCGCCCTTACGCTGTCATATTTTTACCGTTTTTTATCCTTTACATTCTCCACGTGTCCGGTATTCGCCCGCGGTGCCGTCGGATCTCTTTTTTGCGTACATCTCAAGCATCTAACAAATCTAGTCACTGGATGGATAGCAGCATCACGCCAACCATTGCGTTTCGCAAGCCTCATCACCCACCGTACAGAAAACACTCTATATTATATGGTCGATGTTCATCGGGCGCGCACCTCACTGAGAACACACCCAGTAACTATGGCAACAAGTGTTGGTGCTCAACTCTTTCTCCCGAATTAGCTTATAACTTTCTGAGAACACAATCTTCATCTATGACAGTCATATGAAATTGGTTCTAATTCTATGTTCAGGTCACTATTTGCTATTACACTGACATATTTGCAGTGCTCTTTTTGTCCTAAAATTAGTTGCGGTTATTGGTATTGGATCGGAGAAATCTGAGTATTAAACCAGGGAAATATCACTTGCATCTCAGGAAAATTGGTTTCACCATCTAACACAAACAATTTTGTGTTATTTTATAGCATTTGTGGCAGTGGGGATGCCCTTTGGTTACATTAAATTAGGAATGCATTAAAGGGTCTAACAGATCTACTGATCCATTCTCCTGCAGCACGTTTGGTTTTCGAATTTGATGTGAAATATGAAAGTGCGTCAAGAGTGGTTTAAGGCATCTCTGGGGCCAATATAAAAATAAATTTGGGGACCCCACCTAAGCACAGACCTGAACTGACAATGTGAATAACGCAAGGTAGCGCAAGGTAGGAATTTAAATATGAAATATTTGACACAAAATCTTACGTGCAGCCAGCCGTTTCGGAAACCCCCCGCCCCAACCCCGAAAGACGAAGCCCTATTGCAGGCACATAAATTGCGACAGCCTTAAACGGGTTCTGATATACATAGTATTACATTTCTGCAGGGAACGAAACAAATTCACAGTCGCGGTATAAAGTACATTCTAGATGAGATTTGAGGTGCTTACTTCGAAAAGATCTTTCTTTTGGGAAGTGTCACACTGCGTCACATGCAGCAAATTATATTTTGAAATTAATTTTTTATTATGAATGCTTAATGTGGGTCCTGTGCGTCCTTCTGTCCAACAATAAATCCATTAATTTTGTTATTCTTAATTATAGTCAAAAAAAGGACACAGAGTCTTTCATTAATTACAGCGCTGCATTAGGACACTGGGTACACTTCCAATTGGCCTATACTCATGGAACGGCCCGGAGTGACGTATCCGACCACACGCACGAACCTAGAACAGAACACTTCACTGAATCCGGCCTCCGGTCCTGGAGCCATTAGTCCACATTTGTGTTTTATTTATCGCCACACTTGAACCGAAGCCATGGCAGATGTCAAAGAATTGGCCGCTCGTGCACCCGCCCAGCACAAAGCAGACAATTTGTGCGTCGTGCGGCTGTGTGTAGGCGTGGGCATGCTTGGGTCAAGGATTTGTAGCGCTTTCAGCGATTCTGAACGGTTCTGCATACCAATGTCATAACTACCGCACAATACACAGAATACTGACCTCCAATCAAAACTGTATTTATCCTCCGTTCCATAAGGAAACGCATAACCTTCATGCAAATAGCCTCTCAGAAACTACACTTTTCTCATTTCAAATATCACGTGTCTTAACGATGACCAAGAAAACTGCCGTTCTTTTTTACGAATATTATTCGAAACATTCCGAATAATAACGCCAAATAACGTGAGGCATATAGCAACCACACAGCTTGAATGGGCCCAAGGGTAAGTAATACAGCGTCGAATTTTATTAGAGGCTGGCAAATATGATAAACTGCGGAGCACGCGTTCGTGGGGTATTCCAAGACAATATTCCAAAGTTGGCAGGAGATACTGAGGAAAATCTAATTGCACATTGCTGATGCCCAGCCCAAGATTCGAACCACGTGGTTCCCGAATACCGTTTCAATAAGCAGACAGGACAGAGGCACGTCTAAAAGATTTAGTACAATGTTAATTAAGTTAAGTGTATCTGAGGAACCATAAAAAAATTATTTAATTTATTACTGTAAAAATTTAATAATTTCTAGTTGAAGAATAAAAGACCAACTTGATGTCACTTGCTATTTTATTTCACTTCGTATGCGCTCAACATGTTTCGGACATTAATATATCCATCATCAGGAGCTTGCGACTATTCTCTTGAATTGCCACATTGGTCGTATTGTTCTTGTTTCGATGTGTGTTGGAGTTTCGGTGTGGTTGGGTTGGAGTGGTATCCGTGTTGCAGGCTGAAGCCTTTTATTTTTCAACTATCACAATGATGCACGGTCCAATAAACATAATATTAATAATTTCTAGTCTGATCATTTTATAATATATTTTTATAAACATGTTTAATTAGAATAAGGTGAAACAGAAGTTAATAATTCAGCAAAAATTATTTTTAAAAATGCACTTATTAAAAAAATGTTAGTATAAAACACAACAAAAATCCAACCAGACGGATTGTGGCTTCAAGTATAGACTCCCTCTGCCGGCACAACGCAGCCAAACGTTGTTTCTCTTCATAACCAATCGCGCAAATGACTGTTCATATTTTAGTAGAAGTGTCTACCAAACGAATGTAAAAGGAATGTTAAGAAACGTAGAAGATTCTTAGAGTACTTACGCTTACTAAATTTCTTGTGTCGAGCTGTAAAGTTAGTTCTGAATATAGAACTGGCCAAGTCCATAATCGAACTGTGGGCGTGAAATCTCGGTATTTCCATGGCAGCTCTGAGGCAAACAACGCAGATAACCGGTCTGACTGCTGATATTCCGTTTCAGTGCCGATCACTGGACCTTTTGAAAAGTACGTGCTGAACACTTGACCTCTTTAACACGAAACGCTGGTCATATGGCCTCTTGAACCTAAAGTTATAACCACATAACCCCTTAAACACGAAGTGTTGAACACTTGACTTCTTGAACAGGAAATGCTGACCACTTGAACTTTGTCTGATCATTTTACATCTTGAATCTGAAGTGCTGACCCACTGGACCTCTAAAATATGAATTGCTGACCACTGGATATCTTGAATATAGAGTGCTGGGCCACTGGACCTCGTAAACATAAAGTGCTGACCTACTGGATTTCTTGAACAAGAAGTGACGACCATTTGACCTCTTCAGCATGAAGTGTTGACTCATTGGATCTCCGGGACATGAAGGGACGAACATTTGACTTCTTGGACACGAAGTGCTGACCCAATGGATCTCTTGGAACATAAACTGCTGACCCAATGCATCTCATGAACACGAAGTGCTGACACACTGGACCTCCTGAACATGAAGTGACGACCATTTGACCTATTGAATATGAAGTGCTCACCCAGTGGATCTCTTGGAATATAAACCGCTGACACATTGCATCTCATGAACAAGAATTGCTGACCCACTGGATCTCTTGAACATGAAGGGATGACCATCTGGATCTCTTGAACATGAAGTGATGACCATCTGGATCTCTTCTGGATCTCTTGAACATGAAGTGATGACCATCTGGATCTCTTGAACATGAAGTGATGACCATCTGGATCTTTTGAACATAAATTGATGACCATCTGGATCTCTTGAACATAAAGTGATGACCATCTGGATCTCTTGAACATGAAGTGATGACCATCTGGATCTCTTGAACATGAAGTGATGACCATCTGGATCTCTTGAACATGAAGCGATGATCATCTGGATCTCTACACATGAAGTGACTACCATTTGACCTCTGGAACATGGTGTGCAGGCCAAATTGACCTCTTTAACTTGAAGTGCCCTCCACTGGACCTCTTGAACATGAAATTCTGACTGCTGGAAGACGTTGTTCCGTTACAAAATAGTATCCAATTTATACGGCAACGGGGCTTTAAAAGACGGATTCCTGTTTTGTTTGCTCTTATCCTGTTTTTAAAGCACTCCGCCCCACATGTTCAAGATATGCAGTTTTTTTATACGGTAACAGTTCGTGATGTGTCAAATGTTTTGGATTACTGTGTGAAGGAAATTGTCTAATTTCCTGTGCTCAACACAGAACTAACTTTCTGGCCATCACAACTGTGTCACGTATGACTGCAGCATACATCCGGTTTATCCTGTAGAGCGCAGTAAGTCTACCGCACACTACATAAATATCGTAGTCCGGGGTTCGATGTTACGTGGGAGTATACCAAGCACGCAACCTGAACTTGCAATCTAGTTTACTCTCTTCTTCTAACCAATGCATCACCTCCGGCTTTTTGCGCTTGAACGTGCAAGACAATACACAATTATCCTTGTTAACACAGAGCAGCATCACAGCCCTGGTGACAGTATAAACGGCAGCAAGACATTTATGACAATGCATGTGGTTTAAATTTGTTATTACACAAGATATTGATATTGAAACTGCAGTGTATGTTCGTGCAGCCAGCCGTCTAATTAGACTGTAGCAGAGTGGGCTAGCAATATACCACCCCATATACCTCTATCCATAAATTTCAAGTTCTTGTGCGAATTCCTTTCTATGGCCATTTCTTGCTTATGTTCAGATCAACATCAGGAAAATAAATTTGCAAAAAAAAAAAGTTTAACACGCGTGTTCTTATGTAGGATATTTGTGGCTATATTTTCATGTGCTATCTGTTTTTCGGCCATTAGCTTGTTTAAAAATATTACGGATGTTCTACGAAAGACATTTACTATATATGCCATCTGAGAATCGATTCTGGTGGCCGTGTCGTCGTAGACGTAAGTCTGAACTGATTTATGGGATTGCGGGTTCGAATCCCTCTGAGATTATGAATGTTAGTCCCTTGTGTGTTGTGTAGGCAGCGGCCTACGGACGATAATACCACTCGATCAGAAGAGTCCTACCGAGTGTATGTGTCTAATTGTGTGTGATCTGGAAACCTCAACAATGAGGAGACCTAGGCACAACTGCGACTGTTGCGTCACAAAAATGTATTTTGAAATCCCAGTTTAAATCTTTAATAACCGTCGTGTTATGTATGAAATATTTCAGATCCTGACATTTTATGTCGCTTTTCAAGTGTCCCAGAGAAAATTTTCTCTGGGGTCGCTTGAAAAGTACGGTATATGAATCAAATCCGTACACGATACAGGAACTGAAGGCCAAAATCAGCCACGCAGATGCAGCCATCAAAATCAGTATGTTACATCGGGTATACCTCAACATGATTAGACGTGCGCAGCTGTATATTGATGCAGAAGGCAACCACTTCCAGCAGCTTCAATGACGGTATATCCTATCAGCATTTGGCTAATGTATTAATTTCTGTATTTACGCTATGCTACGGACCCGGGCTACTTTTTCGTGGCCCACCCTGTAATTACCGAATATTCTTCATATCTGCCCAAATGATCAACTTTCGTTGTCCACTTACCAGCTTCCTTCCGTCATAAACATATCTATCATCACCATAACACTCAAGAAATGGAATCACTATTAACAGGTAGGTGATTTTACTTAAATCCACTTACCCAAGTTTTACCCAAAAACATAAATACACATTGCGTGTCCCAACAATTGAACATTTTATTTCCAATTGCATCGCAGATGACAAGTGATTCGCATTATTAAAATATATCCGAAATTTTAGTACTGAAACTTTTCACTTCTCATATCTGGACACATCTCTTGTACAAAAGCTTCGAATACTCCTAATATTAATCGGGGAGTTTAAGAAAGTTGTCTGTCGTATGGAAGCTGGCAACGGCGCTTACGATTTACTGCAGAGAAAGAGTTTAATTACTCGCCAAAATAAGAATGAACGTTCTGTCATTTCCACGACGAAAATTTTACTAGCTGCTCTTAAAATAATCGGACCCCGTGACTCGTAACGTGACACGTACTGCAGTGTTTTGGGAGAAGAAAAGGGGTCTTGTATCACAGAAGATTTTCTCCGTTTTACGAGATTATCTTTGCAGTGAGGCGTAGCAAAACCATTGTGTTTTGTTGCTTAAAGGGACGAAATGGCGAGTGAAGCAATGTAATCATAGGGAGATGATAAAGAAACATATGAGCAGGAATGGAAAGGAGAGGAAGGTGCAAGGGACGGAAGGGCCATCAAATGTGTCCAACACGCCAGAAGTTTTCCTACCCGAATAATGAGGAAGGTTCCAGAGTGTCATGAAAGAGCAGTAAAGTCGCCAGTAAAGAAACTCAACTGTCAGACATTCCTTCTACTTTACTGGGAAGTTAGGCCAATATAGTGCCTCTTCTTTGTTCTGCCACAAAATGAACAGGAGAAACAAGGGTATGTGTGTGAGAACATACGAGTATTATAACGCATGGCACTGCGGCAACTTTTAATGCAAATTGTAAAATTTTTTATTAATAGGCGGCTTAGTCTTGAAGGTATGCTTGTGTACATAACGCGAGCTTTTGAAAACGCATTTTTATGTTAGTAAGAGTTGTGAAACCGTGAAGCCGTACTGATGACAACTCTTTTGGAGTGACACTCTGCCTATCTTCAATCTCGAAGCTGGAGAGACAAGGCAATACCGAAAATTTTGTATTTCCCGGTAGCACTATGTGGTAAAGACGTTGTGTGATTCGAAATTTGGTAATGACCGATAACACTGTGAGGTCAAGAAGTTGTATGATTCAAGTTCAAGATTATTTTCTTGGAAATACAATGTCATTCTGATCCCAAACTCGTATGGATACAAAATGTGGGAAAACAACTGTTGGTATTGCTGTACCTCATAATTCCCAAAGAAGCTTGCCGATTCCTGATTATTCATTCTACTGCAACTACATATTGCGCAGTCTTTTTCTGAAACTGAGGAATCTCTGATCAAAGGATTTACACAAGTTGCAAGTGTGAATAAAAATCCAACAGATGCAACAGTATGCAGATATTTATTCACTGCAAAACTACTCTACATATTTCGGGTGTCACAGCACCCATCGTCAGGAGTATTAAAAATTGTACCCGCAGCCTCCGGTACAGATCATACTACTTGTACCACTACTCCCCTCCAACGTGGTCTGAACGGGACGCAGTATCGGAGGCTGCGGGTACAGTTTTTAATACTCCTGATGTTGGGTGCTGTGACATCCGAAACATGTAGAGTAGTTTTGCAGTGAATAAATATCTGCATACTGTTGCATCTGTTGGATTTTTATTCACATTGAATTAAGATGCACGGAACCATGAGCTTAAAAAAAAGCAACGTGTAAAATTTCAATTCAGTTGATTTCCAAACAAACAAGTATAATCTAAATCACACAACGCTCACTTTGAAGGCGGGACCCAAACCCATGACCAAACAAACCGATACTGCAAGCACCACACTACAATGACCATTGCCATACTCCTACCGTCATCATTGACATTTATCTCTATGGAAACATTTAATTAAATGAAGTACAACAGGTCAAAGAAATCGAATGAACCTTGAGCAAGGCCTAACCAAGAGAGGACGCGTCGGTGTGTGAAGTCCCCCAGCTGTTAGGTACATATGTGTACCTTGGCACGGGCAGTGATGGTGGACCTCCCGCGAGCAGCAGTGTTCTATCTGCCTGTACGGAGGCCTGTGAAGTGACAAGCGTCGCCTTCAACACATCGTACATCTCAACTGTCACCACTCCACAACGAGGGAGAGTGTCAAGCTCAAAGTGAAAATGCAGAGAAAAAGAAAACAACACAAGATGACACTCAGACATAAACCAGAGGTGGTAAATGTACCTTAAAGCTGTGTTTGTGCCACAGACCAGGGACATCCGCTGTATGCCTCGTTAAAACACCCAGTTTAATGGTTGTGTTTAGTTTCAAATTCATGTGGAAAAGCTGAAGTGATGAATACGGATAATGATGGAAGTGTGGCAGAAATAATGACGATGATAAGAAAGATTATGATTAATTATGGCTGTTGAATATGAATGTTTATTCAAGGTGGCGGCATAACGATTTGTTCGTTTTAACTGTCTGAGTTCGGCCAGATGTTAACTTTTGATTGGACAAGGCGCGTTTCTTTTCAAGACAATTCAGCACTCTTTACTTTTACATCGGTAACGTAACCCTATCAGTTTCCAGATGATATTCGGCATCAAAAGGAATTTGGAATGTAGAATGTTGCAAAATGTAATTCTGCCATTTCTTGGGTAGGCTACATAAACCTACTGTACGCCTGAGTCAGAATAATTATTCAAAGCATCGATATTCGAGCCACGTGCTTCTGTACCATAAATCAGACGCGATGTCCGAATTAAGAACTGTCAATACATTAAGTCCGAACGTTTGAAAGAATAACATCTCTCTTTTACTTTAACGTGTTTCCAGTGTCATTCACAACTACAGATTTGTAAATTATTTCAGCCGAACTCTTCACTTATGAAAAGGCTTATCCTGAAATTTGGGGGGGGGGGGGGGGGCAAAAAATTTTTAAATTTTTTTTTGTTGTTTAAAATTTGGGTTCCACCCACAAGGAAAAAAAAAGGGGCCCCCCCCCCTTTAGTACATTTTTTGGAAAAAAAAAACCTCTTTTTCTCTTTCCCGT
>Ga0123355_10003421_pt1 | contig 22738 bp, 23 predicted proteins | sample TergutEmb28metaG_3_FD_89872 | JGI IMG/M metagenome (GOLD analysis project Ga0123355, IMG submission 89872) | Embiratermes neotenicus P1 segment gut microbial communities from Petit-Saut dam, French Guiana - Emb289 P1 | ecosystem: Host-associated > Arthropoda: Insects > Digestive system > Gut ... | reverse complement strand
TTAGGTTCCATGAAAAAACTGCGGCTGGTTGGTTCATAACCAACTGACCGCAGTTTTACTTTTACATAAATTTTAGAGTGCAAAAGGGTGCAAAGCGCACCCTTAAACCGCCTGGCGTTTATATTAATTATGTTTTAATCGGACTCGCCTGTTGCCAAAAAATGCACAAAAGCCTGCATTTATTGGCTCGGTCGAGACCGTTTAAAACTAGAATTAATATACAACCACCCCAGCCCGCTTCTCCACCGCATCCCAAGGAATCTGCCCGATAAACCGATTTATGTAAGAACCTTTATCCGTCCCATAGTCAAGAAAATACGCATGTTCATACATATCCAGCACCAACACTGGAAAGGCCGATGCTATATGCCCGTCATGATGATTATCCAGTAGTATATTCCTGCAAGTCTTGGTACGCTGTTCATAAACTAAGATACACCATCCCCTGGCAGCTGTGGCGCAGGCTATAAAATCCTCTTTCCATTTATCAAAGCCACCAAAGTATCTATCCACCAACTCGCTCATTTTTGGGCCGGGTGGGCCGCTTTGGTTGCCTAGGTTTTGGAAATATAGTTCATGCAAAATTACTCCGTCTATGGCGTAAGTTTCTCCACGCTTCCAGCCTCGATAATGACTGGCTGTAGCATTGGCGGTTTTGTATTCTGGGTTTGTTGCCAGCTCCTTTGTAATTTCATTGGTCTTTGATATGTATCCGTGATAGAGGGTCATATGGTCGTCAAATTGCTTGCGGGTGACCACTCCGGTTTTGTATTCGAAAGGCATTGCATTGATTTCCATGGCGAGGCTCCTTTTGCAAAGATTATTAGTGGCTCTTTTATCTTATGCAGGTTATTGTTATATTGTGCATAGGAGGTGGGTCATGGCCCTTAATCTTGATAGCAAAGTAAAGGACTTGAATCGTCATCCACTTGGGCGGGATATTATTGAAAAATTGCTGCAGCAATTAGGCCGCTCCACTCGGTTGGTGGATAACCCGATTGTGGGCAATCTTCGCCTTAAAACCCTGAAACGCTTGGCCGGGAGAAAAGTCGGCCCTGGATTCTTTGACGCGGTGCTCGACTTGCTAAACAGCGAGACCGATGTCCCTCGGGAAGATTCAGTCGAACCCGCACCTGCGTGGTGGAAGGAAGCGGTTTTCTATCAAGTATATCCACGGAGCTTTTCGAATCGGGGCTTGCCTGGAATAATCGAAAGGCTGGATTACCTCCACAATCTGGGAGTAGATGCCCTCTGGCTTTCCCCTATTTATGACTCCCCCAACGATGATAACGGATATGATATCCGTGATTACTACTCCATTATGCATGAATTTGGCACCATGGATGATATGAATATCCTAATCGCCGAGCTTCATAAACGAGGCATGAAATTGGTAATGGACTTGGTTGTAAACCATACCTCCGACGAGCACCCATGGTTTAAAGCGGCACTGACAGACGAGAACTCCCCATATCGGGACTTTTACTTTTTCAGAAAATCACCAAATAACTGGACATCCTTTTTCGGCGGCCCCGCATGGAATTATTATCCCGAGCAAGATATTTGGGCACTGCATTTATTTTCAAAAAAGCAAATGGATCTTAACTGGGAAAATCCGGCCCTTCGAGAAGAACTATATAAAATGGTACGCTGGTGGCTTGCCAAAGGTGTAGATGGTTTCAGGCTGGATGTTATCAACTACATTTCTAAAGCCGATGGCTTACCCGACGGCAACGAGTTTATCGGCGAATTAATGAAATACACCGGCGTAGAGCGGTATTTCTATGGGCCTAAACTCCACGAATATCTACGGGAACTGCAAAAGGAAGCCTTCACACCCTTCGCTGCATTCTCTATCGGGGAAACACCGGGGATTGGCCTGGGGGCTGGGCGGCTGTTGACTGACACATATCGTAAAGAGCTTGATTTGATTTTTTCATTCGACCATTTGGAGGCTCCAGGGAAAACCCGGTTTGACGATTACCGGTACGACTTGGCTCATTTGAAGGATTTCTATGTGAAGCAGCTTAACTCAGACAATGGCCATGGTTGGCATACATTGTTTTTCAACAATCATGATAACCCGCGGATGATTAGTAAAATTGACCCCACTGGCGAGTATGCCATGCCTTTGGCAAAACTTCTTGCAGTGTTGCAAATGACTCTCCGTGGAACACCTTTTATCTACCAAGGGGACGAATTGGGCGCAGAAAATGAGTCCTTTATTTCCATGGATGAAATCGTAGATGTAGAAAGCTTGGGGCTTTACAAGGACTTTTTGGCTGAAGGCCTATCCCCGGAAGAGGCCTTTAAACGTATACTGGCCGGCACCAGAGACCATGCACGCGCCATGATGAAATGGGATGAGGCTGACAGGCAGCAAGATAATGAGGAATCTGTATTACAGTTTTACCAGAAGTTAATAAAATGGCGAAAAAAAACGCCCGCATGTAATTATGGGGCGTTGGAATTTATTGACGTTAGGGCCAAAGGAATTTTCCTTTATAAACGATTACATCATGATGGGGATATTTTCGTTGAGGCTAATCTGAGTGCAAAACCAAGAAAGAGCACTGCACCAGAAAAATACCAACTCGTTATGAGTAACTATAATTTAGCAGATAAAAATCTGCGGGCATATGAGGCACGAGTATATACTCTGCGTTAGCTGACACAACCCCGCATACCGGGCTAAAAAAAACATATCGGGAGCTATTGACAAAACCATTAGCTCGTCGTTGCGAGCGTAGCGAAGCAATCCAGTAAACTTACGGATTCTACCAGGCCTGGATTGCTTCGGCTTCACCTCGCAATGACAGGTTGATATATTTCGCTACAACTCCAATGATTTGCATTGACGGCGATAGCACTTTTCTTCCGGCTTGATGATGTGACCAAAAGTTTATTTCCCGTATGCACCCTTATAATATCGGCATTTCCCAATTTTGTCGTTTTTGGTAAAGGTTTTTTTCTTCCGATTTACTACACCATCTTCAAATGCTTAAACAGTACGGTAACAGTCCCATCTCCATGTGTAGTTATTTCGATATTATCCCCGGCGGCGGCAAGCTCGCTAGGGAATTTTATTTCCACACCGTTTTCGGCTTTGATTCTCTGGGTGCCAAACTGCTGGCGTACTACCTTCTGGCCCAGTGGCAAATCATCTGCTACCCCTGCTTCACGCATGGTGTTTACATATTGCAGCTTTAGCTCATCTTGGGGCTCGAAGATTTGAGCGGCTACATTGTCCATAGAGACAAAGCCTTCCGCGTCTTCGGCTTCTTCCATTAGGGCTGTTTTTATTTGAGCATGAACCGAGGGGTTTCCACTGTAGTACTCGTCTACGAATTCTATGTTGATTTCGTCGATTAGCTTGGCCTGCTCCTTCTTGGATGGGCTTGGGTCGCATTCCAGGAATAGTTCCGAAAAATACAGCATAGCTTCTCCGTCAATAACCGCAGGCTTTTCCGTTATGCTAATGGGCATCGCCGGGCCGTCCAAGGCTATGAGAGCGGCATATTCCACTTTACCGGAGGAAAATGGTAATGCAGTACACATAGTCAACTGATTATCAGAATTTTTGCTTTTATGTGCATATACCGCTTGGTATCCTAGTTGAAGGATTGCCAAGTACTCCCCTTTTTTGCTGCCTACACGGGCAATTAGTAGGTCGCAGGGGGGGATACTGGGGTAACGGTTCATAATTTCATCCAATTTATGTGCAACTGCGGCGGCAGTTTCTTTGAAGTATGCATTACCCTGTTGGAAGGCACCAAGCAGTGAGTACAGCGGGGATTCGGACTTAAAGGTGGCAGTCCGCACACCGGCGTTATCCAGCAGTTTTTTTACATGCTTAGTAATAAAAGCTTCGCATACCTCGCTGTCGATATCCAGCTCCGCCTCCGAAAAAACCGAGGGCCGGCCATCGTTGTGGAGTATGTGCAAAATTGCGTTTCTGATTTTTAATGACATTTTACTTCTCCTTTGTGTGTGATAAATTCTACTTAGTATAATCTAAATTCATACGAATTCAAGCTTGTATAATCCCACCCCCATGGCGAAATCAACAAAATAATGTATAATACTCGCCGATACCAACGAGGAGGTTTTTATGAAACTAGGAATCGTAGGCCTGCCCAATGCAGGCAAAAGTACGCTTTTTAACGCAATTATGCAAACAGGGGCTGAGGCTGCTAATTTTCCCTTTAGCACCAAAACCCCTAATGTAGGCACAGTACCCGTCCCCGACGAACGTCTGGGGCATTTAAATGAAATGTACAACCCCAAAGTCACAACCCCTGCCGTAATAGAAATGGTGGATATCGCCGGATTAGTCAGAGGTGCCAGCCGAGGCGAGGGCTTAGGCAATCAATTTCTCGGGCATATCCGGGAGGTAGACGCTATTGTCCATGTCGTGCGCTGCTTCGAAGATGAAAATGTAACCCATGTATACGATTCAATCGACCCAGTACGGGATATGGAAACCGTAAACTTGGAGCTTGTCTTTGCCGACTTGGAGCTGTTGGATAAACGCCTGACACGAGTATCCAAAACCGCCCGGACAGATAAATCCATGCAGCGGGAAGAAGAAATCCTTATTAAAATAAAAACAGCCCTAGAGGAAGGCCAACCGGCAAGAAGTATCATATGGTCAGACCCGGAAGATCAAAAACTGGCTGACAGCCTCACCTTAATCACCCAAAAACCCGTGCTATATGCCGCCAATATATCAGAAGATGAAATCCAGTCCCCAGGCCCGGCAATGGCTGCCCTTACGCAATTTGCGGAGGAAGAAGGTACTCCCCTATTCGTATCCTGCGCAAAGCTTGAAGCAGAAATCGCCACCCTGGATCCAGAGGAAAAGGAAATTTTCATGGAAGAAATGGGCCTAAGCCAAAACGGCCTTGCCCGGCTTATTTCCGCCGGATATGAGCTCCTTGGCTTAATCAGCTTCCTCACAGTCGGGCCAAGAGAGGTACGGGCTTGGACCATCCGCAGAAATACCAAGGCCCAGCAAGCAGCAGGGAAAATTCATAGCGACCTGGAGCGGGGTTTTATCCGTGCAGAAGTCGTGGCCTACAACGACCTAATGGAAGCAGGCAGTTACAACGCCGCCAAAGAGCGGGGAGCCGTGCGGATTGAAGGCAAGGAATATATCGTGCAGGATGGGGATATTTTGCTTGTGAGGTTTAACGTGTAGACAATTTTGTCATTTTGGTCAATGCCGCTAAGATAACTATTGACATCTGCGACATGATGTAGCATAATGCAATTGCTACGACATGTCGCATTTTTATATTACGAGAGCAGGAATGAGTGGGGGCGGCTGCGCCGCCCCCACTCGAAGCACTTTAGCTCAGGAGGTGTAATGCCAATGAAAAAACCAGGACGTCTATCAGAAACCGAAACAGAAGTAATGCGGATTATATGGGAACTAGCTACTCCCGTAACCGTATCTCAGCTTCTATCCATTTTCCAGGAAAGCAAGGGCTGGAAAACATCAACCCTATCCACCATTTTATCCCGGCTTATAGAAAAGGGCTTTCTTACGAAAAAAATGAAAGGAAACGTAAACTACTACGACACAAATTTCTCCTTGCATGAATACCAACGAATCGAGGCCCAAAGCCTGCTGACAAGCTTGTATGGAGGCAATGTAAAGAGCTTTGTGGCGGCATTGGTGGATGACGAAGGAGTAACAAAAGAAGATATCCGGGATTTGCAACAGTGGTTCAAGACCATGGTAGGTGATACAGATGAATAGCATAATATCGACGCTGATGACCGCATCTTTTGTTGGGACGATTTTGTTTCTTATAATCCTGGCACTAAGGCCCATCACCGGCAGGCTGTTTTCTAAGACCTGGCACTATTACTTAGGGATAATCCCTATATTCTTTTTTCTTGGCGGGGTCAGTGCTGTTCATTTCCTTGCGGATTATATGAACGTAACCGCTCCCTTTTTCGGCGCAGCATCCGAACTTTATGTATTATCCCAAACTTATTATTCGGAAGTTAACACGATGCCCCTTTTGCTTAACGCTGGGCAACCCATTGTATCCGACTATCTACCCATAATGCATAGAGCAAGAGAACTACTTAGCATCCGAATGGCCAGTGGGACGATTATTTTTTTTACCCTTGCGTGGGCAGTTGGGGCGATTCTGTATATCGCCGTAAACTTCCACCGATATCGGACATACCGCTGGAAACTATTGCAGCATAGCCGCCCATGCCGTGGGATACAAAGCCCCCTCCCCGTTGTCATCAGCTGTATTGCGACAACACCCATGGTAATCGGATTTATCAAGCCGGTAATTATACTACCAGACATAGCCTTGAGCGGCAGGGAGCTTGAGATGATTCTAGCCCATGAGCTCACCCATTTTGCCCGAGGTGATGCATGGCTAAAACTTGTGACTCTTATAGCCAAGTCTGTTCATTGGTTTAATCCTGGAGTTCATGCGTTAAGCAGGTACATGCATAATTTATGCGAATCTTCCTGCGATGAAAAGGTCGTAATGGAAATGAGCACCCAAGAGCGAAAGCATTACGGCGAGGCTATTTTATCCATGCTGCAACATGGTTCTACCCAAAGGAGCCTGATTTGTGCAAGCGGATTATGTAATTCTCATAAAAATGTGAAAAGGAGATTATTTGATATGTTAAACGCGAAAAAAACACGAAAATTTATGGTTGCAATATCTTTGGTAATGGCGTTGGCAATTGCAGGTGTAGGCGGAGTTGTTGCACACGGGTTTAGAAATGCCATGGTTTATGAAGAGGACTGCTATGCCCCAGCCAATATAATCCCCTCAGGGGAGATTATTGATAACGATATCACCGTTGCAGGAAGCATAGCTCTCTATGGTCAAGTAAACGGTGCTATAACCATACCCCAAGGCAGTCTTCTGATTATATCCGGTAACGGAGTTGTAAACGGTACGGTAATCGTAGAAGGGGAGTTGCTCCTTGAAGAAAATGGAGTTATTACCGGTGCCGGCTCCAGAGGCGTGGTAATCAACCCAGGCGGTGAGTTCACCATGACAGGTGGCTATATCCAAGGGAACTCATATTCAGAAAATGGCGGCGGTGTTTGGGTCAACAACGGGATTTTTACAATGAACGGCGGCTTAATCCAGTATAATTCCAGCTACAATGGCGGTGGTGGCGGAGTTTGGATAAGCGGGCCTGAGACCCGATTTGCCATATACAGCGGCTATATCCAGCATAACCACAGCTATGGCCCGGGAGGTGGAGTATTTCTGACAGATGACGCAGACTTTGCAATATATGGCGGCATGGTGGTGCGTAACAACGCAAGTAATATATATTCATAGTATAATCGAGTTACAGCAGGCATAAACCAGCAAAACCTTGTTTAACAGAGGACACGCTGATTTATGCCTGTGATTGTTTTGAGAATTCTCACCGGACTAGCCCACCACCCCTCAATCATAAATCTAATCTATAAATAAACGTAGGATGCACAATAGCTGTACCACTTTTCTTAAATGAGCTCTCCCCATCAATGAAAAAACCGCATTTCTCCATCACTCTATTGGATGCTTTGTTTGCTTTGGCAACAGGTGCTGTGATGGATTTAATGCCTAACTCCCGGGCGAAATCAATTAATGCATGAACCATTTCACCCGCGTAACCATTGCCCCAATAATCTTTTTTGACGTTATATCCAATGGAATATTCATTGGCATCGGCGTTTTCAAAACCTAAACTGCAAGTACCTACAACTTCATCATATCCTGTGCGGAAAGCCACGAGATAATAAACAGGGCAATCTGGGTCATCCTCAAGAATCTCGGCTATTTCATTGCCACTCTTGTAATTTGGGTCGGGCATATATTTGCCGCCCTCAATGTCACCCCATATAGAAGCAACTGCATCCAAATCCTCTTGCGTAGTGGTTCTAAGGAATAATCTTTGAGTGTTAATGCTTAGATTAATAATAATAACAACCCCTTTCATATAGCAAACGTCTTTCGCAATAGGCTATGGTTTCAAAATAATCTTACCTTTCACCCTACCCGGCTCTTTGAACAATTCAAAAGCCTCCGCCGCCTGGTTCAAGGGATATGTGTTGTATATCAGCCCCGAATCAAACTTTAATTGCCCTGTGGTAAAATAATGAGCGGTTAGCTCCCATTCCTGGCCAGGGAAGGGAGCACTATAGCTCATCCAGCTTCCGGTTAGGGTAAATTCCTTGCGATTCATATTCTCCCACTGGCGCGGAGTGAAGATCAAGTCTTCATGGGGAGTGCCTATAAAGCATACCTTGGCCTTGTTGGCTGCCAGCTCGAAGGCCAGCCTCATGGTTGCGGTGCTTCCCGCTGTTTCGAATACATATTCATAAGCCCTGGTAGGGTTATTTTGCTTGGTGTTGATAATAAAATCCGCGCCAAGGTGACTGGCTAACATCAAGCGGTCATCATCTATGTCGAAAACCGTAACGCTCTTTGCGCCAAGTATCTTGGCCCATTGCATGGTAAACAGCCCAATATTGCCTCCACCCAATATGGCAACATTGCATCCACCCTGGTATCCTGCCAGAAATAACCCATGCAACGCTACAGTGGCAGGCTCAAACATAGCGGCCTGCTCATATGGTATGGAGGGGTCGTATTTTACGGCATTGCGTACCGGTATTACAACATATTCCGCAAAGCTCCCCTGCTCACGGGAGCCGATAAAACTGTAATTTTTACATAGAGCGTGATTTCCGTTTTCGCAGTCAGGGCATTTATGACAAGGCAACAGGGGGGCACCTGTTACGGTGTCGTTAATACTCAGGCCCGTTACCCCTTCCCCTATTTCCACAATATCTCCGGCAAATTCATGGCCCAGTACTATGGGGTAAAAGTGAGCACCGCCATTGAGGACTCGCGGGATATCCGAACCGCAGATACCCGTGGCTTTTATTCGGATTTTTACTGTGCCGGGTTTTACCTCGGGGATTGGGTAGTCTTCGTATCTTATGTCATTGTTGCCGTGTAAAACTGCTGCTTTCATTTATCATCCCTCATTTCCGCTAGCTCTCTCATGGTTTCCTTTGTCTGCTCATATAGCTTGCGATATAGCTTGTAATATTGTTGATATTTCTCATGGTTTTCTGGATTTGCTGTTATTTCTTTTTCGATTACAACGGTTTTCTTGACAGCATCCTGAGCATCGGCATAAATCCCCACGCCTATCCCCGCCAAAATTGCCGCACCTAGGTTTGTGCCTGTGTCCGAGGATGGTATATTAATGGGTTTACCCGTAACATCGGCAATAATCTGCAACCATACCGGGGAATTGGCAATGCCCCCTACTAAGTTAAAAGCACTTGCCTCTACTCCCGATTCGAAAGCTGTTTCCATGTTATGCATCAGAGAAAAAGCCACACCTTCCATCACAGACCGGACCATATCCTTTTTCCCCTTGGAATAATCCAGGCCCAAAAACGCCCCCTGAGCAGTTTTATCCCAAATGGGGCTGCGTTCCCCATTCAAATAGGGCAGGAAAATCAGTCCCCCGGCCCCCAAAGGAGATGTTGAGGCTAAGCCGCTCATTTCCTCGTATCCCAGCCCCAGGATATTCTCTTTAAGCCATCCCAATGTCCCACCGCCCCCTACGGTTCCCCCTTGGAGCAGCCATCGGTTTTCTATTACATGACGACCCATTATCAGTTTGGGATGGGCTACATAATTGTCAAGACATAGACTCATGCCACCAGCAGTGCCACCTTGGGCCTGGGTTTGTCCAGGCTCTGTGACCCCTGCCCCAAGGGTGGAGCAGGCTGCGTCAAGTCCCCCGGCAACTACAGGAGTGCCAGTAAGCAATCCTGTGGCCTCAGCTGCCGCCTTTGTAATGCCCCCCACAGTTTTAGAAGGGCTACATAAATCCGGCATTAGGTCAGGGTTGACTCCCATCTCCTTGGCCATGTCACGATTCCATTCTCCCGAGTGCATATCAAAAAAATGTAATCCATAGCCCTGGGATAAGTCCTGGGAAAACTCCCCGGTGAGCTTGTACACCATGTAGCTATTGGATTGCAATATTTTGTAGACGCGATTGAACGCGTCGGGATATTCTTTTTGGAACCATAGAATTTTCGGTGTTGTGTACATGGGGGCGACAGGGTTGCCGCAGAGTCGGAAAACTTCCTCTGGGGTAACACAGCGGGTAATCTCGGCACAGGCTTCTTCTGCCCGATTATCCATCCAAATAGGATTGTCAAACAGCACTTCTCCTGCCCCGTCCACAGCAACGGCAGACCATCCCTGGCCAGCAACGCCTATTGCAGCAATATCACTAGCTCTTACCTTCGCAAGAACCTCCCCAACAGCACCGCAAAACCCATCCCACCATAGCGTAGGTTTCTGCTCCGCCCAGCCGGGGAATGGATGATATACAGGGTAATTTCTTGAGGCTGAGGCAATTACATTGCCGGTATGGTCAAAAACTGTAGTTTTACAGGATGAGGTGCCTATATCCACGCCTAATAAATACATCTATGCCTCCTGGGTTTGTTTGGTTCTATAAAATAGTATATATTATCCCCAGAAAATACGAAAGAAAAGAGGCCGAAAATGCAAAAGGAAAATTTCCGCCCGTTATTCATAGGGCTATATGACACCAATCTTCTAGGCATCCGCTACCTATCCTCAGCCCTCCAAGCCCACGACTACACCCCACATCTTATTTTCCTCAAATCCTTCAACAGCTACAATGTAGACGAGCCCACATCCAAGGAATACAAGCTTCTTCACGAAAAAATCGCGGAGCTAAATCCCAGCTATATCGGCATTAGCATCATGTGTTCTTTCTATTTGAATGTAGTCCAAAACATTGTGAATAAATTAAGAGAAAAATCCCAGATTCCAATCCTAATTGGCGGTGCCTACGCAACACTATTTCCGGAAGAATGCCTAAAGATGGCGGACGTTGTTTTCCGAGGGGAAAGCGAAGAAAGCATCGTCGAGTTCACCGATGCCATAGCCCAAGACCTCCCTTACGACCACATTGATGGGATTGCAACCAACACTCCTGACGGCCCAAAGCTTAACCCCATCCGTCCGCTTATGCAAAACATTGACCGCCTCCCCCACCCTGACTTTGGCGGGGAAAATATGTACTATGTAAACAATGACCGTATAACACATGGGGACCCGGAGGCCACAAGCCACCGCTACGAGCTCACGACCTCAAGGGGCTGCCCCAACCGCTGTTCCTACTGCTCCAACTCCAGCATCCGGGATTTATACAAAGATAAAGGCCCCTTTATCAGGCAAAGAAGCGTCCAAGATGTAATGGCGGAAATCATGGCTGTAAAAAAACGCAACCCCAGCATACAACTGCTCCGGTTTTGGGATGAAATCTTCCCTTGGAACAAAGACTGGATTAAGGAATTTTGCGAAGAATATAAAAAAAATATAGCCCTACCCTTCGAAATCTGGGGTCATCCCGTACTAAGTGCCAATGCCGGTATCAAGGACCTGGTAAAAGTGGGATTATCCAAAATAGTAATCGGAGTACAAAGCGGCTGCCCCAAAATCCGTAAGGAAATCTACACCCGAAACGAAAAACAGGAAGAAATCCTTAAATGCTCCAAAATACTGTCCGAGGCCAAGGTGCCCATGGTTATTTACGACTTCATACTAGGACACCCATTCGAAACAGAAGAAGACCTAAAACAAACCCTTGAGCTATGCCGCAACCTTGCAAAGCCCTTCACATTGCAGCTCCACGGCTTGAGCTTCCTACCAGGCACCCCAATTGAGGAAATCGCCGTAGAAAAAGGGGTAAAAACCTGGGAAGAAATAAGGGCGGAGCAAAGCCGCCCACTGCGGGAGCAATACCACTCCATGGCCTGGTGGCGTCAAGGCCACGGTGCCAATAGCAGCGAAAAAGTATATTGGTATACCCTAATTTACCTGACCCAGTTCCCAGCCGGGGAAAGAATCATCCGCCGTGCCCTAAAAAACGAGAAACTAAAAAAGAACCCCCGCCGATTGCTTATGTGGCATAAGCTGTTTAACTACCGGCAGAGATTCCAGATGGGTATGCGTAAGCTTGGGTTTATGGTGAGAGGGAAGATGAGGTAAGGAAAACCATCTTTATCGAAATTTTTGGACCTGAGAAAGTTTTGTCCTTTTTGACAAAGGTTTTCGCTGTTGTTTTTCGATATTTTATGCTTTATTGCGCCCATATCCCCCATTATCGCATTTTTCTTATGCGCAAAATTCACACAGGCATCGGATACCCAACTGCCTTTTTAACAGCCGTCAATGTTGGCGCAGCCATATCAGCAGCCTTTGCTGCACCTTCTTTTATAACCGTATCAAGATACGCCCCATCGGCCATTAGCTTGGCATGGGTATCCTGGTAGGGTTTTAGCATTTCTACTACCGCCTCCCCTACCCTAGTTTTAAGCTGGCCGTAACCCTGGCCGGCAAACTCAGCCTCGGCTTGTGGGATGGTTTTTCCTGTGGCACAGGCAAAAATCGTCAGCAAGTTGCTGATACCCGGCTTTTCTTCTGCGAAGCGTATCTCATTGTCGGAATCCGTAACCGCCCGCTTAAATTTCTTTAAAATAGCCTCCGGTGCATCAGACACCAGCACCAAGTTATTTTCGTTCTCGGCTTCGGATTTGGACATTTTCTTCTCCGGGGTCTGGAGGCCCATAATCTTCGCCCCAACAGGGGCAATATACACATCCGGTACTGTAAAGACTTCCCCATAAATCCCATTGAAACGTAGCGCGATGTTACGGGCCAGCTCCAGATGTTGACGCTGGTCTTCACCTACAGGCACTAAGCTAGCCTGATATAAGAGAATATCCGCAGCCTGCAATACAGGATATGTGTACAGCCCGGCATTGATATTTTCCTCGTTCTTAGCGGATTTATCCTTGAACTGGGTCATCCTGTTGAGCTCCCCTACATATGTGTAGCAATTGAGAATCCAAGCCAGCTCCCCATGTGCCGGTACATGAGATTGGAAATACAATGTATTTTCGTCAGGACTTAGCCCAAGGGCTATAAGCCATGCAAGGGCATTGCGGGAATAGCTTCTCAATGTTTCCGGGTCTTGCCTTATAGTCAATGCGTGCATATCTACTACGCAGTACAGGCAGTTATATTCCGCAGACAAACGCGCCCAATTTTCCGTTGCTCCAAGGACTGTTCCAAGCGTAGGGATACCGGTGGGCTGTAAGCCGCTGAAGATTATAGGTTTTTTCATCACAAATGCTCCTTTTTGCCGAATTTGCTACAAGATAACAAATTTGGGGCAGTGACACAAGTATGGTAGAATATTTGTCTAAGGAAAGGAGCGTCACCATGACTGAGCTTAAAGGCATTCACAACACCGCAAGGGTGTTCACAAATAAAATCGAACCCAGTGCCGAGCAGCAAATAACCCATCTCCTGGACCAGGAGTTTATCAAAGGCAGCAAAGTCCGGATTATGCCCGATGTACACGCAGGTATGGGCTGCCCCATCGGTACCACCATGACCGTATGCGATAAAATCGTCCCAAACTTAGTTGGCGTAGACATCGGCTGTGGTATGGAGACCGCTGTTCTCAAAGATAAGCATGTGGAGCTGTCCCAGCTGGACAAAGCCATCCATCAGAATATCCCCGCAGGATTCAATATCCGTAAAGAAGCCCATCACATGGCAGATGAAATCGACCTGTCCGCTTTGCGCTGCGCAAAGCATGTTGACTTGAAGCGGGCACATCACTCCGTCGGTACACTGGGCGGCGGCAATCATTTTATCGAGCTAGGCATGGATGAAGACGGCGTTCTCCACCTGGTAGTCCACTCCGGAAGCCGCAACATAGGCAAGCAAGTGGCTGAGCTTTATCAAAAAATCGCCGCCGAAGCACTCAAATCAAGGATAAAAGAGAAAAAAATCGACCGAGTCCTGGCCCACCTGGAAGGCCCAGCATTCCACGACTACCTACACGATATGGCCATAGTACAAGAATACGCAGTCCTTAACCGCATGGCCATGATTAAGGAACTCAAAAAACGCCTCGGCCTAAAGATAAAAGAGCAATTCACCACTACCCACAACTATGTAGACCTGGACTCCATGATACTCCGCAAAGGCGCAATCTCAGCAAAAAAAGACGAACGGGTACTAATCCCAATGAATATGCGAGACGGCAGCCTAATCTGTATAGGCAAAGGCAACCCCGAATGGAACTACTCCGCCCCTCACGGTGCAGGCCGCCTAATGAGCCGCACCGCTGCCAAGGATAGCTTCACCCTAAACCAGTTCAAAAAATCCATGGAGGGGATATATTCTTCAACGGTAAATAACTCAACCCTAGACGAAGCACCTTTTGCCTACAAGCCCATGGAAGAGATTATTGCCAATATCGGAGATACAGTAGATATTGTTAAAACCATCAAGCCTATATATAATTTCAAGGCGGCAGAGTAATTTGCTCGTCATTGCGAGGCGAAGCCGAAGCAATCCAGCACTTGGATTGCCACGCCGCTACGATTCTCGCAATGACAAGATAGGAGCGTTTCGATAAAGCTCGATTGAGAGGAGACAGAAATGACAGTAATAGCTCCAAAAGATGCAAGCAAAATTGAGATTCTAAGAGAATTTGCCGAGTATGGCAGTATCACATCGGATATGAAGTTCGAGTTCACGTTCGATGAACGGGAAAATATGCTGGATATAATCGAAGCGCATAATCTTGACGCTCTAGTCAAAGGCAAAAACGATGTCGAAACAGCCATTGCCCTAATGAACTGGCTCTGCCAAAATTACAAGCACGGCAACCCACCCGGATGGATATACGAAGGAGGCAAACCCACCCCGCAAGCCATAATGGAAGCTGCAGACAAATGGGAAAGCAGAACCAATTGCCGAGGCCTCTCCCTAATACTGGCCCAGTTGATACGGGCATTTGGCATAAAGGCATTCCATATAACATGTATGCCCTATGAGGAGCCTTTTGATGACTGTCATGTGGTTGTATGTGCTTACTGCGAAAGCATCGGCAAGACCATAATACTGGACCCCACATACAATCTTTATATCCGAAACAAGTCTGGGGAAACCATAGGAGTAGAAGAATTTAGAGACATCCTGATAGCAGGAGATGAAATTAAGTTCAACGATGATTATTTCAGCCATCTTTGCTCTCTGGAGAATTACAGAGACTATATGGCGAAAAACCTTATACGTATAAGACGATATGAAAAGAATAATTATGGTGCAGACAGCGACGATGGCTTTGTTATCTTGGTTCCGGAAAAATATAAGGAAAACGAAGGCAAGCTGCTTGGTATTGACGAGCAAGCTGCTTTTGTTACATCACGTGATTATTTCTGGCAAATATAGCGATTTCAATTGAGAGTGGCGGTTTTTGTACACACAATTGAAACGCTTTCTAAAACCATAATAATTTCAATCCCGCACTTTGGATTGAAATTACTATATAGCAATGGGAGGCACTGATGCGAGATTATCAGAAGGAAACAGATAACCGGGTAAAATTCATCAAGGATTTGGTGGCCACAGCCAAGGTTGACGGCATAATTTTCGCCAACAGCGGCGGCAAGGATGCTGCCTTGGTTGGGATACTATGCAAAATGGCCTGTGACAACACCCTAGGGGTGTCCCTACCCTGTAATGTCAGCCGCAACTATGAATCGGATATTGATGACGCTGTTCTATTTTCAAAACAATCCAATATCCCCCATAAAACCATCAGCCTAACCTCCACATTCAAAGAGCTGACTCAAACTATTGGACCCCTCGCCGCCGCCGCACTCCCCAATATCGCTCCACGCCTACGTATGACCACAATTTACACAATTGCCAACAGCGAAAACCGCCTGGTGGCAGGCACAGGCAATCGTAGCGAGCGATACACAGGCTATTTCACAAAATGGGGGGACGGTGCTTTCGATTTCAATCCGATAGCCGACCTTACTGCAACGGAGGTCCTGGAGTTCCTGCGCTATCTAGGTGCACCAGCCAGCATAATAGAAAAACCCCCATCGGCAGGCCTATACGAAGGCCAAACAGACGAAACTGAAATGGGGATAACCTATGCCGCCTTAGACAACTTCCTGCTGACAGGCCAGGTATCCGACCATGATGCCATAATCATTAACCGAATGCATGGTGCAAGCCATCACAAGCGTAAGCCCCCAGTAGTATATGATGGCAGTATGTAAGAGATTCATCACAAAACAGCTTAAGCCAAACCGGTTATAAAAGCCCTCGTCCTCGGAAGGGGGAAAGACACCGTAGGCGGCACCCCCTTCTAAATTAAGGGGCTTGGCGGCTACGCCGCAAATGAATCGCTGGATTACGAAATTTTATTGAGGTGTCCCAATGTCTAAAAAAGGTGTAGTACTTATTGGCATAATTATCATCGCCATTGCATTCCTTGCTCAGTCCGTTTTTGGCCTATCCGGCTTTGGAGCAAGCAATATGCGCCTTGTTAATACAGACAATGGGGTTTCTTTTGCATTTGACAGCAATCCGTCTTTTCATAGTAATGGGGGCAGGTTTTTTTATTTTGTGACCCGCACCGGGGTTCGTTATGTCAACGACAGAGGGGAAAGCCGCTGGTCGGAATCCTTTACCATTACCCGGCCCCATATGGCCACTCGCGGGGATATGGTTGCTGTTGGTGAAGCTGACAGTGGTCGCGCTATTTATGTATATAACTCAGAGGGGCATTTGTATACTCAGAATTTAGACCATCCCGCCCGAGGTTTTTATATAAACGCTGCCGGGGACCTGGCTGTGATTGTGCAGCTTGACAGTGGCTTTGAGGTATCGGTTTATAACCAACTACGCCACTATGACCGTCTCTTTGGCACACAAATTTCCCAGACTGCTAGGCCCATGCATATCCCTGTGGTAGCCGATGTATCTGAATGCGGCAGATTTGTTGCTATTGCATATCTGGATTTTGACCGGCATCTTTCCACATTAATAGAATTTTGGCCTATCGGAAACGCCCCTTGGGGAACGGATGGGTTGTTTGCCCAAATGGAGTTCCCAGGTGAAGGCTTCATTAACATGCGGTTTATGACTGACAACAATGTACTGATTATTACTGATAGCAGAATCACATTGCAGCGCATAGTCGGCAATGCCTTAGAGGAGGTTTGGACCGAACCCCTGCACAACCGTCTGGATCAATTGGCTTTTTGCGGTAATAATCGCTTCGCCTTTGCGGCAGGCGCGCCATCAACCCCAGACGGCCGATATGCGGACCCACTTGGGACAGTAAACATATTTGACATATCTGGCCAAACAGGCAGTTTCCAATTAGGACGCAGGATTACGCACCTGAGTATGGGCAACAACGCCGTAATAGTAGGTGCAGATCGGCATTTTCACGCTGTAAATGCCACAGGGAACAGCCTGTGGTACTACAATGCCATACATGATGTTCGGGATATAATTTTTTTGAACGACACAGATACTGTGATAATTGCAGGGCCCAACAGGGCATATATTTGGCGCAGACAGCGGATTCGGGATTAGAATAAAAGTAACAGCCCCCCTTATTACTTACACAATATCGCCTCGTAGCTCTTTTTTCATACGCTCTGTTATTTGCAAAAATTCTTGTGCCGGATGATTTGTCGCCAAAAACATCTTATCCACAATCCTCGCTAAATCCTCAGGCAATCCGCCGATTTCTCTGGCGATATTCGCGGCCTCACTAGCGTCATCCGTAATATTACGCAACGCCACCCCATACCCAAGGGCAATGTATATTGGGAGTACCCCCATTTGCGAGCATTGCGTCAACGCACCGGCAAGGCGATCACCTGCCTTCAGCTTTCGCATTGGGTCGCGGCCCACCCGTTCACAGGTATCACCAAGGGCCGTATTGCCAAATCGCAGAAGCAAGTCTTCTGCATGGTCAAATATTTTATTAAACGATATACCGTATTTTGCGGATAACATCGCCGATGATTCAATCATCGCGCTTTGCACAAAAAAGCGCACAGTAAAATCCTGAATTGCCTCAGCTATTGTCTCATAACCGTGACGCATACCCATATAGGCGCATATTGCGTGCCCCATGTTATGTAAATAGAGCTTTCGCTCTTCATAAAAAGAAAAGGGAGAATATGGAACTAAGCCCTCGACCTTAGGGAGCTCACCTACAAAGGCATCTTTATCCACAGGCAGGAAACAATACTCTTCTACGGTGACATACAAAGGGTCGTCTGCATCAGAGGCAGTCTGGGGAACCATGCGACCGATTGCGGCTTCAATCAGACCACATTTTTCACTAAGGAGCAATCTATCTTCATGATGTAAACATTCTACCATCCATTCGCCCAACAAGATTGCAGCGTTTTTCAAGTTTTCACAAATTAATATGTTCAAAGGACGGCCTGAGAGCTTCATCCGTAGCGAAAACCCCTCAGCGATTATCGGTACAACTTTCTTAAGGACATCCCCCCCAAGAGATGTTGCCATTAGGTCGCAGGAGGCTATTTCCTTAAGCACAGCCTCTCGGTCCCGTCCATCAATACACCGCACACCGTTGACTTGTATATCAATATGAGGCCCAGCGGTAATGGTGTAGTGGTAACTTCCACGGCTGTTGAGCGCGTGAATCACCCCCTGGTTGATGTCCACAAATACAACTTCGTAACCGGCATGGACAAAGAGAGGGCCAATAAAACCGCGCCCGATGCTTCCTGCTCCATACATGAGGAATTTCATGGCTCTATATATCCTCCCTATCTTAAATACCAATACTCGCAAAAAACCAACCAAACATTACCGACATCATTATACATATACAAATAGAAATAAAAAAATTATCTACACAACAACTCCATATTAACCTCATGTACCCCATTTTCATCAACAATATCTACTTGCACAAAACTAAAGGACTCATAAAGCCTCTTAGCCACTTCATTTCCATAAAGATATGTAGTAGCTATAACCTCAGCGCAATAATCTTTTCTTAACATATCAATAAGCATTCCAAGAAACTCCTTGCCTTTTCCACAACCTTGATAACGGCAATCAATTAGGAAATTCCATAGGAAAAATTGTTTTTCATCAAATTTCCTCAATAACGCAAAACCTATATTTGTTGACTCCTTCTCATATAAATAAAACCCAAGACAATCATCTAATTGTAATGCCTTTTGTATCCTCTCAGGTGAGGATATTTGTTTTTCCTGCTCATTGTGTAATTGCAACGGTTCATAATGTGTAGTTCTAATTATCTTCATACTAAACCTATCAAATCGCTTCCTTATCTTTGACCGACTATCTTACATTAGTATTAAATCGCAAATTCCCGCAATTTCAGAAATCACATCGTCAATATTCTTATTATCTGTTGTTATTTTTATTTCTTTTATGCATGTATCAAAAAAATGAAAACATCTTTCAATCGACTGCATGGCAAAGGCTTCGGACCTACCCTTGCATCGCTTATTTAAGCGGTTAATAATTGTTTCCCTACTTGCATATAGAATAAAATGTCGAACCTCAATTCCATTATTAATAAGATTGGTTACGATTTCATCATAATACAACTTGCTTACAAGCGTCATTGGCACAATTATGACACCCTTATATTGGGTAGACAAAAGCATTAGCATTTCAAAATTTATTTTTCTCCATAAGGGGATATCTTGAAAGTCTCCTTTTGAAAAAGACACTGGCGAATTTTTTCGAATAAAATATCCGGCATTTTCAGGGTCATATACAAATGAATTGGGTATCCTTCTTTGCAATTCAAACGCTGTAGTTGTTTTTCCTACCCCAAAAGCACCGTTTATCCACAAAATCACTGCAAGCCACCAACCTTTTCGCAATTCGCTTATGCAGTATAACAGAAACACCCTTCTGCCGTCTTATAAATAAATAAGACCCGTAGTGTTAGCCACAGGCCTTTATATCCCTCTCCGACAAGGATTCGAACCAGGAACCTACCGGTTAGCAGTTGATTATTTGGCATTTTGTAGGTTTTTGTGAATGTTGGCAACGTCTTGTATTATACGGTTTTTGATGGTTGTGCCGTTGGTATCTTTACAATGTCACCTACATACAAGGTCTTGCCTAAGGCCCCAAGCACCTTCAAGACGGTATCCAATTGCGGACTGGTTGTGCCTGACTCCATGCGGGATATGATGGGCTGCTTTACGCCGCTAAGTGACTCTAACTCCCGCTGGGATATTTTTTTATCATGCCTCGCTTTCGTAAGTTCAAGCATTATCGCTACCCTAAGATTGCTTGCGGCTATTTCTTCCGGCGTGAAAAGCTCTGCTCGGATATCCACCCAGCTTTCCCCTAATGCATCTTCGCCGCGCTCCCTTGCATCTGACAGATTTACTTTTGCCTGCTCTATGGCTTTCATATACTCTATGTCATTATCCATCATCAAGGCCCCTTTCCTTCAAGTCTGATAAATTGCGATTCGCCTGTTTTATTTCTTGTGGCGGGGTTTTCTGCGTTTTCTTCAGGAAGTGATGGAGCAAAACAAACTTTTTACCATCCCATGCCGCAAATAATATCCTGTCCCGCAGCGGGCGCAGCTCCCATATATCACCGTCAAGATGCTTTATATATGGTTCACCTATAGTAGTGCCACCCTCGCTTAATTGCTGGATGTAGTCATTGATTTTGTTTAGCTTAATGCGGCTGTCTTTGTCTGTATTCCTTGCCAGCTTTCGCAAATATTCCAATACTGGACTATTGCCTCTTTTGTCTTTGAAAAACCGAATATCATACAAGACAGTATTCCCCTTCCCGTTATTAGCATACGTTAAAGTTATCGCATTGTCAATTTTACTCATCTTGCTGCTTTGCTCCTCTCTGCTATTTGCCTAAATACAACTGTTATTACTAATGAAATGGAAGCCCACCGTCTGGCTTTGTCCATTGTCGAATCGCCCATACCGCCACCCCGTATTTTTGCGCCGCTTCCGTTACCGTAAGCATTTTTGGTGCGTTCATTTACTCACTGTACTTTTTTGCCTGGGTTTCTTTAATGATTTGTAGATTTTTTTCTTTTTAGATACATGGTAACTCATGACGAAGTTTACGGCTTAGACTACTATCCGCAATGGACATAGCATTCACAATCTGCCATAGCTTTACGCCTTCACCAGCAGCCGCTAATTTGATGTCTTTATTCATACTTACCTCCTTTTCTTGCTGTTGACATATCACCTTTACTCATGATAAGGTGCTGCTAACATCAGGATGATTTCTGTTAGCGTTATTTTAACTGCTAACACGAACTAAGTAAAGATTATTATATCTAACAAATGGAAAAGGGGGAGTTTCTGTGTTAGACGATAGGAAAAAGCCGCCGAAAGAAAAACCATTCGCAAATCACAAGTTTCGCGATCGGTTCAAAGAGTACTATGGCACTGCCAATGTTGAGCATTTAACAAAAGAATTAGGGGGTATTACTGAATCAACTTTTCGCCAATGGCTCAACGGGTACACTTTACCAACTGCAGAAAAGCTGATTGCCCTTTCAAAATATTTCAATATTTCTATAGACTATTTACTGGGTATTGAAGATGAACCAACTCGAGACATTGACATTCGCTCTATCTGTAAAAAAACTGGAATGTCTCAGTATTCCATTGAAACTTTAATTAAATGCAAGGATGATGAAATAAAGGCTGGGATGATACATCTTCACAGCATCATGCGTGTAGTTGATTTTCTAATTAAATCATCTAAAAGATATTCAGATAGATATAACACTTCGGATAATCTATTAAGTGCTATTGGCAACTTTCTAAGCCACGATGAAATCTTAGAAAAAAACGCTAACTTAAAACCTATTTTTGATGGAGGTGTCAAGAATATATTAAAAGAAGATTTATACTATGCTGGCTTGGATGTTGAACGAGGAGAATGTATTGTCGATAAATTTTTTGACATGCTTAGAAAAACAACTAATATTCTAAAACTTGACGGTGTTTTGGAAGAATTTATGTTGCAAGTTATTAATGATAGATTGAGAGAGGCAAGGGCTTTATACATTGAAGAGACCATGCTGTCTGTTGAGGAGGAAAAAGGCAATGGCAAACACCTGCAAAATTAACGGCGTAAACGGCATATCATATCAAATTATCGGTGCGCACAGGCGCGATACGAATGGTAAGCAAGTACGACACTACCAAACATTTACACCGTCCCCAGGTATGACTGCACGGCAAACAGAAAAAGCCTTGAACGCCGCCACTGTATAATTTGAACGAAAAATACTTGACGGTTTCGCAGTAGATAACCGCCAAACCTTTGCCGTTTACGCTGAATATGCAACGCCATAAAGGAAGCAGATACAATTTTACGGCCTACTCATTGCAAAAAATAAGGACTGTATTTTAGGATTTTAAGAACCTTGTGCGCTAAATCATCCGCCAATACCGTTTCACAAAAATAAAAAAACCCTGTAATCATTGAGATTACAGGGTTTTCTTCATCCTCCCCGACCAGGATTCGAACCAGGAACCTACCGGTTAACAGCCGGTTGCTCTACCGTTGAGCTATCGAGGAACATATTTTATTTTAGCCGCCCATTGGGCGGCTCTTTTTGTAAAATCAATTGTACCATCTTGAAGACTCAATACAAAGAAGGAAAGCAAAGCGATTCAAGAAACATCAAATCAATTTATGAATGAACGAAATAACATCTCAATCATTCAACTCGATTAGTAGTGTTGCGCAGGCTTGAACGA
>Ga0123355_10003420_pt1 | contig 22740 bp, 15 predicted proteins | sample TergutEmb28metaG_3_FD_89872 | JGI IMG/M metagenome (GOLD analysis project Ga0123355, IMG submission 89872) | Embiratermes neotenicus P1 segment gut microbial communities from Petit-Saut dam, French Guiana - Emb289 P1 | ecosystem: Host-associated > Arthropoda: Insects > Digestive system > Gut ... | reverse complement strand
TTTAGATTAGAAAGTGGGGGTACAGCTCCATGCAACTTCAGGAGTAGATGGAGGGGAGTGTTCGGGTTCTATGTTGGCCCCCCCCCCCCAAGAATTTCCCCACGAATCCTTGATTATTCAGTCCGTAGCATGGTCACTATACCAGCTGTGCTATCCCGGCTCCAGCCTCCACATTTGTATGAGCACTAAGCTCTAGGCCTAATCCACATTTGCAAAGGCCCTGAGATATGAGCATAGGTAGCAGGCCATATAAATTTTCATAACTTTTTCCTCCTTTAAGCATAAGTAGCATTGCATATAGGGTTCAGAACAGAAGTAAGGATTTTTCACAATTTGCTGCAGCTTCCCCCGGTGAGTAATGAGGCTGTTTTCATAGGGGTATTTTGGCTGTAGTGTGAAACTGTCCACTCAGTCCCAGTGCAGAGGTCTAAAATGCATGTAGCTGTACCTCTGTACCTGTTGTATGCCTTGCTGCAAGGCTTGTGAAATAAGCTTGCCCACACAGGTTAACATACTGGTGGCAAGCATGAAATTGTTTATGTGAAGTAAACTGGAAACTATTCCCGTAGCTCTCCTTTCATGGCACGGTTCTTACACACAGGGAATACTTTATATTACTTTTTCTTGTTAAAGTGTTTCATCTCTAAGGACCCAAAACACTTTTTTTCAGATTGCCTCAACCATGGCGAATTGTACTTCCATCTTTAATTTTCAACATAACATTTTTTGGAGTTGCTCTAGCTGCAGCATGTAAATTGCAAGATGGCTTCAATGTCTTTTGCAACCTTTTTCAGGATGGTGTGCATGTAACAAAGTAAGGCACTATTTATTAAATGTACGTATACATTTACTTTCAGTGTTGTAGTAAGGCAAGCAAGGATCATAGTAAAAATGAAAGTTGAGAATAATAGACTTTGGGCTTCAGCCTAGAATATGGTAACCACCAGTGAGCTTCAAAGGCTTGCATAGGTACATTTCATGGATCCAGAAGTTTGTCAATATGACAGTAGAATGAAAATAAGCCATGGACATACAAAATATATGAAATATTCAAAATATACAGAATTTCTACAATACAAAATATTATAAAGTTTTCATGTACAGTATATAAATTATTCTTAAATATAAGAAATTCATTAACAGAGTAAAAAGGGTTGCATGTTTAGGTATCTACATGATGCTACTTTAAACTGTGCCCTTTCATTCCCAAGACTTGTGATAGTAGGTGGTAAGGTGTTCAAAATTTTGATGCCACCAAGGAATGCTCTTTTGTGAAAACAAAAGCTTGGCATTTGTTCTGTGAAGATAGTGCTTATTTCTTGTATTAACACTGTGCACAGATGAATTTGAAAATTTTCTTGGTTATTTATAATGAAATTCAGTATAGCCTTCCATTACTATTAATGTGCGCGATCAAGTTTTACACCCATACAGAATAACAGGCAAAAGTATACTTATGTACCGTACCTGTATGTTTTTAGGTAGCAAACAGGAATACAGGATGTTCTGGACCAAATTGTAGCAAGCTTTCCCAAAATTTAAACTGCTAGTTTCATCATGCATGCAGTTTTGATTTGCTGATGTCATTGCCAAATGTTTTAACTTTTACATGTTTTCAAAGGATTTATAAGCTATCTTTATGTTATGATTTGTCCTGCATTCTGTTGACAAGACTTTGACATATATGTATTTTTTTTGCATCACAAATTTTGAGGTTTTGCTGACCGTGCATCTTAGTACAAACTTAACAATTAACCAACTTAATGCACAAAATCTTCTTTTATAAGAAGTTAATTATAAAAGAAGATTTTGTGCATTAAGTTGGTTAATTGCTAAGTTTGACATATGTGTAGTTTTCTCAGCATGTACAATACTTACAGACCAACCTCCTTACTAGCAACTAAAAGAGTTTCTGTGTTTGTCTTTGAATACTTGTGCTTTCACCCAATAAATTAACGCAATCATCACAATAATCATAATCAACATAATAATAATAACAACACCAACAATAAATTGAAACTGGCAGAAGCAGCTGAATTGATTGACGATAAAAGTCCATATTATAAGTACACACCAGCCAATGTACTGGAGAATGAAAATTTCAAGCTGTATTGGAATCACAACATACTTTCAGACAAAACAATACCTTTTAATCGACCTGACATAACTTTTATGAATAAGAAAACAAAGAACACCTTTTTGATAGACATACCTGACGCAAATACACATAATCTTGCCAAAACATTAACCAAAACAAGTACCAAGAACTGGCGAATGAAATATGTGCTGTGTGGAATCAAAAGGCAGCACAAGTAATCCTGATAGTAATATCATCTATGGGAGTAATTCCAAATTCACTATCACAGAGTCTAACAAGATGTAACTTGCACCCGAATACATATATACAACTGCAAAAATCTGTAATTCTTAGCACATTCGATAGTAAGAAACTATAAAAAAGACCACTGAGCTTAATCCTATTGATTACTACATTCCAGGATAAGTGAATATTTCCCAGCCAAAGCTGTGAAGTGAGAAATTTGATAAATAATGATGATGATGGTGATGATGATGATGATGATGATAATAATAATAATAATAATAATAATATATGGTTTTGGAATCGTTAACTGGCGTCAAGAAGAACTGCAAAAACTATACCGGGAAACAAGAACACTGCTAACCACCCATGGACAGCATTACCCAAAGGCTGATGTAGATCGCTTGTATGTTCCTAGAAAACAGGGAAGTAGGGTCCTGATACAGGTAGAAGAAACCTACGCAGTAGAAATTACATAACTGGTGGAATATGTAGACAGAAAGGAAGATCCACTAATACAGATTGTCATAACACACAACCACATCAACTCAGCAGTGTTACAGACAGCTAGACACCTCAAGACTGAAGTAGCAAGAAGAACAAGACAAATAAAGGACAGCCTAGCAGAGAAACAAAGGAAAGATGGCGTCGAAGAGGATGCATGGACAATTGCCACATAATGTAGAAGATTAGCTGGTGGATATTGAACAGTTATATCGATGGTTAAAATCTGGAGACATTAACGGAGAAACAGAAAGTACAATAGTGGCAGCTCAAGACCAAACAATTAGTACAAACTATTATAAGAGTAAAATTTTGAAGGAAAAAATTGACACTAAATGCCAGTTATGTAAAGAACATGAAGAAACAATTGACCACTAAACCTCTGGATGCTCCATTTTGGCGAATAATGAATTCTTAATGAGACACGATAAAGTTTGTGCAACTTTGTGTTCCTCAGTAGGCAGAGCCCAGGCATTGAAACGACAGACAAATGGTACACACTGCTGTCCAAGCCAGTGTATGAACTGGAAGTTGTTACAGTGTTGTGGAATCAAGCAGTACACACAGACAGAGAAGTTACAGCAAGTAGGCAAGATATAATAATTAACAACAAAAAAGAGAAAACACCTATACTGATAGATGTGGCAATGCCCACAGACAGAAACGTCGTGCAAAAAGAAGCAGAAAAGAAGCTAAAATACCAGAGTTTATGTATGGAGATACCAAATGCGAGACCTGAAATGCAGGATTATACCAGTAATAACTGGAGCCACCAGAATTGTAACAAAAGGTTTAAGGGAAAATTTGGAAGCAGTACCTGGAAAATAGTCGGTAGATTTACTACAAAAGACAGCTGTACTTGGAACATCACATATAATATGGAAAGGGTTGCAGTCTGAAATTTGCAGCCCGAGAAGTGGGGATCATCATTGCTTCAAAAGATTTACCAAGAAGAAAAGGCCTGTGGAGACGACGAGGATGATGGATGATGATGATGATGATGATGATAATAATAATAATAATAATCTAATGAATCAGTCAGTCAATTCTTCAATCAGTCAGTCATCATAGACCAGTTGCTGTTATGTCATATTCATTTTCAATCCCTCCTAGGTTAATTGGACCTTCCTAGTGGCATATCTGAAGGCAACTTGAAAAGCAATTGCATTGAAGCATCTCCTTATTTAAGGTCATTCTGAATAGGAAACATATAAGACGGGTGTTTGCCTACCTGGACTGCACTAAGTTCTATTGAATCACATTTTAATGAAACTACTAATGTCATGGGAATACCAAACTCAATGAAAGTATTACACAGAACTTCTGTTCATTAGTTGACCTGTTGTTTCAGAATCCACACTGATGATCCCCTAGTAATTTTGTCTATATGTGGACTTAGCCTTGACAGACTTATGAGTATCTACATCAGGAACAAATGTTGCCAGCAATGTTGTCCTTGTGTACAGGCTTAATATCAGGAACATCCAGAATATTTCTTCACAGACTTTCTTGTGTAGTGGATATAGTTCTGCTTCTAGAGCAGTATGTCAGATTGCAGGTGCTTTGAGTAGTCCTTGGAACACAATATTGTGTGATCTGAATAGGCAAAAGGAAAAGGAGTATTGACTGACAGATAACCAGCAGGTGTACAGTATGCAAGTCGAGACAGTCACGTAGGCCACATTATGATTCTGCTGCTGCACATACTACTCTCTGTTATCTATGGCTGACAGTACTTTTGCGTGGTTCATTAGTTTCCTTATTCACTGGTGACCATATTCAATGACTGCGCTCACTTTATACAATCTAGGCATAAATGAGAGGATAACATTAAAATGGATCTTACACAGGATATTGGGGTGTGGAACAGATTCATCTGGCTGAGATTAGGATTAATTGGTTGCTGTTACTAACACTACAATGAATATTCAGGTTCCATAAAAGGAGGGGGATTTCTTGACTGGCTAAGTGACAGCTTCTCAAAAATGGAGTACAGTAAACATGAAATATTTTAGTAAACTGTAATCAGAAATTATTAGAAATGAAAGGAAGAATCTCTTTCTCTTTCAAATTTCTTTAATATAAAATGAACATTAAAGACTGTACTTAATTGTCAACATTAATAATCATGTGGATACATGGAAAAGTAATGGGTCAAACTTAAGAAATGGACTACCCTGCAGGTCTTTGTAAGCACTTGGCACCCAATTGGTTAAGAAATCCCCTTCTGAAGGGAACCATAGGTTAATGAAATCCCCTCTTGGGTCTTATGCTCAGTCCATGTCCCATATTCACACTTTTCTAATATTTATAGTGATACTGATTCCTTTTCCAGCTGTCATGATCTTGCCAGATATCAATTGGTGGATGGGAACACGGGTTTGCAGACATACATATACATGAAGGTGGCTCAGGTCAGTGTGCAACATACTGAATATAACAGGAACTACCACCACCAACACCACCACTACTCCCCCTTCCTCCTCCTCCTCCTTCTTTGCCTCCTTCTCCTCCTCCTCTTCAGTTCCTACTTTGTGTGGGTCATCTTGCAACCAAATCTTCCCATGTACCTGCATCTTCCCCTAGTTTAGCTCCACCCTTTCTTGTCATTTCTTTCTTATGTGTGATGTCTTTCCTAAATTCTTGTTCCCATTATGATCATGGCCTTGGATGTTTTTCATTTAGTTTCAGGTTTAGAATTTTCTGTGGGTTTCAGTTTGGCTTTTAACATTTCCATACTATATGATTATTGTATTTATTTGTCTTCTTTCTGCTACCAACTTCTGTCTTCTGAGTTTTTCTTCTGTAAATGTAGCTTTATTGCACAATATTCATTTGTACTTGCTTCAGTAATTCAGACTTTGTCTGTTGTGTTTTATAGATCTCATCTTGGGTTAATGTGGCTGGTTGGTCAATGAGTGTAGTAGTATTGCTAATGCGTTGCTTCTGTGCACCTGACTTTCAGGTGATTCAGGTTTCAATCTTGGCTCCTACACCAGTACAAGAACAGGTAATATCATTTCCATTCATTATGGGTACTGTATTTATTGTCTCCTCATCCTCTTTGTCCGATTCATGAAGTCCTGAAATTAATGGTGAGTTTTAATCATTGTTTGAAAGAGTGGTCATAAAACTACAGAAACTGTGGTGTTTGCGTGAAATCTCGCAAAACTAAGCATAATAAAATGAGTTGCTAAGTAAGGCTCAGAAAATACAACTCAGTGCTAGAAGCCATTTAACGGAACACACTTCCACATATTTTGTTTGTCTTTTTCAAAGAATCTTTTCAACCATTTCACAAATGTAATTTGTGAAATGGTTGTAATGGGCCTTGTTTAAGAGTAAATTTAAGGCTGGAGGGCTGTATCATGAATTCAACTTTATTTTCTCTAAATGGTCTTCCTTTTTGGCCATTTATGTGCAGTGAAGTCTTGTTACATTGACTTCAAAGTAATATGTAATTTCAAGTGAGTATACATATTTAATCTGCAGTGGAACTTCTTTCATTTTTTGTGTGTTAGTAAGACAGATTAGAAAGAAATACTGATGTGTGGGAGATTGTGTGTCTTATATTTGATAAAATCCAAGTGTAGTAAAATCCTGTGCGTTTATATTGTTTTATATGGTAACTGGAAGGAGTCTTCCTTCTGGTGTGTTGCAGATATTCGTGTTACTTTACACCTGTTGTAACTAACAGTAGGTAGCTGGAGTAGTGTGGTGGTAATAAGGTTTGGGTTGTGTGTAGGATACGTTCTTTCACCATTATGTGGGTAAGTCATTGTCCCCAGTAGTATATAATAGTGAGATGTCACTTCAGGTTTATAAGGCCAGGAACTATACCATTTAGAGAGAGTATCAAGAAGTTTAAAGTTTTGATGTTAAACATTCCATTTCTTTCAACTTTAAACCTGTTAACTAATCTTTCATTTTTCTCTTTGTGATCAGCCTCTTTTTCACTGAAATATAATGTTTCTTATCTTACAGCATTTGTCATGTAGCCAAGACAGTACTGATGGTGTTTGTGAAGACGTGATTGACCATGGTAACACTGGACCTAATTAGGAAAGCTGTACATGATTCTGTACACCAGCTTTCTCTACACATTACCGCAGTACAACACTTCCTTATTTCAACATTTTCATATTTCACATTTGAAAACTTTTGGGATTCCATTCACCTGTTTAGGCCACAAATAAACTATAACACATCAGGAGAGAGTTATGGTATCACATAGGCATGATCACCGGACTAAAGAACAATAACTGCAACAAACTAGAATGAGGTGGTTTTGCTGTGTTATTTTTAATATGAATTTCCTCGTAAGGTTTATCATTGTATGACTGCATGCAAAGGTTATCCCAAAAACATGCCTCAAGTCTTGTATTTCTGAAAATTTGTTTCTACACAAACCCTCCTGCTTATCACTTTGCTTTGTACTTATGCACTTTGGAAGTAAGATGGTACACAGCGAAAGTGACGCACATTCTGCCTTTGATGTATTTTGCTTTAAGTTTACATGCAGCAATACCAACTTGACCTTAAAAAAATTAGCTTCCCATGGACCAGTCTGTATATCCTAACTATTTGTATTTTGCAATGACTGAATGTGGCTGTTTCATGTGCAGCCACACACAAAAATGGAAGGAAAAACCTTTGCAGGGTTTACTAATTGTAGGTTATATTTGATAATGCACAAGCTTGTGCATATAGTAACTGTGAAAAATAATCCTGCTGAATTTGGATTAGTGGTGTTCATTTGTGGGTAAGAATTGATCGTAGTTTATTTAATATGTATTCAGTTTAGCAAATGAACTTATAAGATCAGTATCTTTTGAGAAAGTGATGCTGTGTAATTTGTTAGATAGGTGGATTCCATGATGGAATGCCCCAGACTGATGGCACAGTTCCTTGAATTCCTACTGAATTCGAAGCTGGACCTCAAACGTTGCATTGTTAAACATATTTGTGCAATACACAGCCATTGTCTCTGGTAATCTTTGTAACTCTTGAGCACTGTTTCCCAAATGTGTATCATCTTCTTCATTAGTGGACTAATTTCTGTGCCACAAGGCCTCCTCCACCTCTTCCTCCTCCTCCTCCTCTTCCTCCTCTTCCTCCTCTTCCTCCTCATCATCGTCATCATCATGCTCTGCATCCTTCTGCTCTCGTAACAACTTTACCTTTGTCATCATCATTATTGATTTTTCTTTATTAGATCATTAATTTTTTAAAATTCCTGTCACATGAATTTTTGGGTTTTACTTTCAAAGCATGTGTTCCTTGTATATATAAGAGTAAATTCAGTGAGAAAATTTCTAGAAAGCAGCTGAAGTCAAGTGCTGTCCCCTGTTACAGTACATGAGATTTGTGACTGCTGCTGGAACACTTTAAAAAATGACGGAAAATCCAACAGCCCACACAGATGCATGCTTGTGTGTACACTTGCCTCTGAAAAATGAAGCAGTGTCTTGTTTCATTCGTACCAAATAATTTGCGGTGTCATTCCCTTTAGGCCTCAGACCTAAGAGTGTGCAAAAAAGTGACTAGTGAGAAGGAGTGTGTGTAGCGGGCTGTAAATATATTTTCACCTATCATTGCCCCTAGGATGATCAGTAAATGACAACCCATATTATGGCTTCTGCTCTGTATCTGACAAGCACGACTGGACTTAGAATAAGAATCGAAGGGTTTGGGACTGAAAAATTAAACCTCAGTAAATATAAACACAAATTTTGAGACATTACCGTGGGTTAACCTTTGTATATTCAGTTTTAATTCTGCTTCCATAAGTCACTCTACACAGGATAAGTTTTAAGATGGTTGGTAGCAGTTACCAGACATAAATGTTACTAAAATTAAGTCTTTTTTATGGAATCATGTGATATATTAACGCTTAATTGCATCTTCAGGCTGTCAATTTTCTGCCTGCCTTTGCATTTAAAAATTGTGGCATATATAGTATGAATTATCTTACATTAGTGGCTGTTATTGGTCTTTATAATCAAAGACGATTGGATGATTATTTTAAAAAGGAAAATAGGTTGTATGATAACAAAGAATTTTTGTGTACAGTCGAACACAACTATTTTTCACCTAGTAATACAGTAGGAATACAACTACATGTTTTGACCCTATATGTGGGCCATTTTCAGGTTGTGATTTAACTTACAGAGCAGCTATACAAAATGTGTGGGGTGTTCTTTTAGGGTATTGGCTGTTGGGTGGGGGGAATGAGATCTTGTTGTTTCAATAGTGGGTACCATGACCTAGGGCTGTTATAAGTGAATTATCATTAGTTGTTTATGTCAAAGTAGGTTACTATTCTTATGCTAAGGATATGTTACAAATAGTATCACTATTAATATTGGTGTCAATCTACTTAAAACTAGCATTGTATAATGTTATAGTTGTATTCCTACTGTATTACTAGGTGAAATATTGTTGTGTTTGACTGTATGTGTAATATACAAAAATTCTTTGTTATTGAACCAACACAACAGGGATGACACACCTCAAAATTATAGGTTGTATGAATTAAGGCTTGCTGAGATGTGGCTCAATGTCCTTGAAATATGATCTGGTGCAAGAATTGTGCAAGGGGTCTTAAATGGATCTGCAGGTGCAAAATGTCTCTAAAAGGTAGTTATTGTGTAACAAGTTCCATAACAAAGACCAGTTCACCTACAGTTATTACTAGTTGTAGCAGGGTTTCTCAGCAAATGTTCTCCTTTGTAATATGGCCTAACATTTTGGGAGTGTGAAACCATTAATGGTGGTGATTAGAGCTTTTATTGTTACTGTTCATGTGAGATGTTTACCTAACTATATATATACATACAGGGTGGTGCACGAAGTGTCATATCATTGATTGTACATACATCACATTTTTATTATTACAAAAGCATTTGACATCTGGTACAGAATTAATCCTCATAGGCTGGAAAATTGTTCCTAATGAAGAACATGTTCAATGTGACCACCGTTTTGCCTCACAACCTCTTGCAAACAAACCCTTGCATTCGTCACAACTTTTCGACACAAGTCTTCAGAAAGTGCGCGGCACAACTTCACTATGTAGGCCCTGAGCTGCACTAAATTTTCTGGCCTCCTTTGGAACACTTTCTCTTTCAAGAATCCCCATAAAACTAAATCACATGGATTAATATCCGGGCTATGAGGCGGCCACAATTTGCCACCCTCTTGACGTTCAGGAAACCGATGTGACATCACACGAAGATTAAACATCTCATACAGGAAATTAAGAACCACGTTTGCAGTGTGTGGACGGGCTCCATCCTGCATGAACCACTGTGTGTGTATAGGGAGACCTGTTGCCAAGAGATAGGGGTTGAAACTGTTTTCCAACATGTCTTTGTATTGTTCTTTGGTGATGGTGTCATGAAAGAAAAATGGACCGATGGTTCTGTGGGTTGAAATTGCGGTCCACACATTAACTTTTGCTCCATAATTTTCTTCCTCATGCAGTGTGTGAAGAAGTTCCCTCGCCCAGAATCAAACGTTTTGTTTATTGACAACACCATTCACATGAAAGTAGGCTTCGTCTGTAAACCATGTGTTGTGAAGTACGGCCTCTTCTTCAATTGCCCATAATGCAAACTGTAGCCTACGTTCCTTGTCTGTTGCTGTTAGTTTATGCAAAACAGTCATTTTGTATGGGAAAAGGTGAAGATCTGAATGAAGAATTCTTTGCAGTGACCGATGAGAGATTCCTAACTCAGCAGAAGCTCTCCTTGTTGATTTGCTGGGACTTCGTGTCAAAGCCATGCGAACTGCTTCGATATTTTGCAGGTGTACAGACACTGGTGGGATGCGGCCACTTCTTCTCCAACACAGAACCATTAGTTTCAAATTGTTGGCAAAGTCTTAAATTGTTTGTTTGCAAGGGGCCCACCTTGTACCAAAGTGTGCACGAAAACGTCTCTGAGTCGCCACTACACTCTTTGTTTCTGCATAAAACAATACAACTTTCACCTTTTGAACAACAGTCAACAGCCCGTTGTCCGCCATTTTACAAACTGGTGTGTTGGCTTTCAATTCTAACTGTTTATGACATCTGTCACATTTTTCATGAACTACAGCATTCACTCGCACGTTTGCAACATCGATACTATGATGTTACAATTTTAATGGGATGATAAAATGGTATGACATTTCGTGCGCCACCCTGTATATATGGTTGTGTAGTTTATAATTATATTTTGTCACATATTTCAACTTTATTATTGTCATATATATTCCTTTAGCTTTTTTGTTATAGAACTCTCTTAGTCATGCAACTAGTCACAGTATGATTCATCCTTCTTAGATTTCTCATTCTTCGCTTCCCATTTTATCATGATATCCTCTGAACAGTGTCTTTCATTATTCATTAATATTCTGCATATTGCTCATTAAATGAACATTAAATTGTTAATATGCTCATCTCATAATAATTTACTTCAGTTTCATATGGTAGTATTTTTATCCTGCTCAATGGATATCCATTAATTCTAATGTCATTGGGGCATCTGTGTCTTTTACATATGCGTGCCAGTTGTGATTTTTTATTCTTGGAACCATTTCCTTCAGTTGTAAATTAAAACATTCTTTGCATGGAAAATGACCGTGTACATAGGTAATATGGTCCTCATTGTGAAACAGATTCTATGGGTCTTCCTTCCTGTGAGGTGACATGTTGAAATGAAATGATGAAGTTCCATAGTTATTAGCAAAGTTCCTGTGGAGATCAAGAACACCTCTTGCTGTGTTGTCTGTTTTGGACAATAAGTTATACAAGGGTTAATGTTCAACACTTTATCCTTGAGATGCCACCATAGAAAAAAGTAACATGTATTTAAATCTTGTGCCAGATATGCCCACTCAAACCCCAATCCTAAATATGGGGTAAAGCTGACAATAATTTTCCTGAACATTGATAATGAATCTGTATATGATAAATAATGAATGCATTTAACTTGAGGAAATTTGTATCCAGATGTTTCCTTAAAAAAATTCACCTCTTTCTGTCTTATAGCGCTTATTCATTTACTGAAAAGATGTCTGTATGTCTTTAGAATGCTGCAGTAATTATCATTTCCAGCACACTAGTGTGTGTTATAGCCAAAGCACTATATGTACCTTAGTAGCATCTACAACAACTTAAAATTAGTGTATATAAGGGAAACTTGTACTCAAAAAATGGATGAAGTTGTGACATGTTTTGGCATTTCTACCATGTAAGACCATGAATTTTATGTGAAAATGTGAAAGGACTACTTGGTGTACTTTTTTTTTTTTTTTTAAATAAACTCAGGTTGCTACTTAAATGTATTTTTCACTGTTGTGTTATTAGCATACCATTGCTTGCAACACCTATTACATATGTACACACCCGCTTTTGTCTTACACAAAATTATGCATATACACCAAGAGAATCCAGTTTACTTTTATTCATATCTTGTTTCTGTTTTTAGTTCATTGTTGGGCAGTATTTAACTATACCATATATATTTTTTTTTTGTCTGCAGTGAAATAAAAGTTTTCTTGTTTTTGGACTGTCATATATTGTATTATATGTTACTGGTAATACATGAATGTTATTTGTGGTTAGTACCTAAAAACAAACTGAAAACAAAAACAAGAAAATTGGATGGGATCTGTTTTCAGTGTACAGACATGGTTGTGTAGACATTCAAAACAGTGATGAATGTGTGCATATGCAGTTTGTGCTGTAATTAATGATATATATGATTGGACTGCTTGACCCTGAAGATAAAGGCACAATAATTCTCTGAAACATCGGAATTACACCTAGTGACCTTCTCTGTCTGTGAGCACCTCAAATTATACTTTTCATATTTTTCATAAATTGATGGCCGTTTGGGGCTGTAATACCAAAACATGTTGCCATTTTACTCATTTACTATGCACAGTTTAACTTGTGTATGTTAATTTTAAGTTGCTATAGGTGCCAATAATGTGCATATTTTGCTCCCTAACCATTTTTCTGTGGCTTCTTCCATCACATGAGGCATGCATGTGGCTGGACATCTACCATGACATTTTGCTGATTGAGTAGTTTACCCATTTCCTCAAACTGCTCAACTAAGTATGAAATAGTGTTGTGGTGGTCTTTTGCATATAGCAGACTGTTTATAGAATTTTCTCTGTACTGTAACCATAGAAATTGTGTGGTTGTACTGTTTTACAGCAACTTTTTTTAATGCTGCATGCCTCAATGACATTTGGGGCTAAAATTCCAACACTACATGCCCGCAGTACAAATATGTATAATATGATATGATATGATATGAAGTCTTTTAAATTTTCTATACTGAGACTGCATGGATGGAAAAATGCAGAAACTGAAATGGTTTATCAATTAAATGTTTCTATATGCACATATGGTAGAAGATCAGTGGTGTTATGGTCACAAAATGCTGTAATCAGAACTCGGTTTCCTGTGTTTCCCACCTTAACCATTTTGCACATGAAAGAACTATAATAAATGTATCTCCAATTTGCCATTTCTGAATGTAAAGAAATGTGTCTGTGTATCTTCTCAAAGCACACACATGAGGTAGAGGTATTGTGCTATATATATATTATTCACTGCTCATTTGTGTAATCATGGTGTCTGTAATTGTGCTCATTTAGGTATTTATCAGTATGCTCATATAATCATGGTGCTTACAGCCAGCTCACCCAGTCAAGATAATTTCAGCATGCTTATTCACTCATGACGCTCTTCAGTTTTCTCAATATATCATCATTATCTGAAATCTGCTAATTTTTGTACATAAGTCTGCATTTGGCTCATGTATTGGTATTTAAATTTTTGTACATGCGTACTTTGACTCTTTCAATCATGATGTCCTTCTGTCTTGCCCTTTTTGTTATGTTTTTCACTCATATCTTTTGTTATGAAAATTTTAAACTTACTTTTTATGTATCTTTGGCTTTTGTTTTTATTTTTATGTGATTTTCTCTTTATAGTGACCACCACACATACCTAATAATGCGCCCTACAGGATGTTGCTCAGTATACAGCAGATTTTTGGTAAACATACTTTTGCGTATTAAAAGTGTATTTTCATGTATTCATTTTACAAGTACAAGTCTTATGATCCTTCAGTTTTAGAAATAGTTTCTTTTTAGTCCAAAATAATGGCATTTGAAAAGAAACAGAATCAGTGTTAAAATAAATTTGATGAAATTGATGTGTCTTGTTTGTAACATGAGTGGGATGAATGAGAAGCACATACAAAATTTTTGTTGTATAATCGGAAGGGAAAAAGCCACTTGAATGCTCTAGGCATAAATTGGAGGATAATATTAAGATGGATTTTTAAATGAGAGGGTTGAACCAATTGTTTGGCTTAGTTCAAGGTCATGAACTTTTGGGTTCTTTATTTGCTGGTAAGTGTTAAACTTCTGAAAGATGATTTCCATGGAGTAATATATTACAATTGCAGAAAGTACTGATGAATTTTTGTGTCTTAGCAATATGCTGGGTGCTGTAAACATAATTTACTGTTTTATTACCAGTTTCAACATCACTCTAGTGTTGGTGTTATTATTATTAATATTAATATTATTACTAATATTATTATTTTGTTTACTGTTAATTCAGCCCCATTTCCTCTAGTGTCCATAACTCTTAGTATGTAACCTACCATTCTTCATATCCACATTTTTTTACATGTAAATTATTTTTTTCATCTTACTTAAACTGATGTATTTCTGTTCTGATGACAGAAATTGAAGTCTTTCTCTTGAGTTTTATATACTATTATGATTGTATTTTCATGTCTAGTCTGTTCCTATGTGGATATATTTCAGTTTTGTATTGAGGTGTCCAGTGACTATTACTGGCATATTGTGGCATCTGCTGTAGCTGTTAGAATGACACTGCTTCCCAGTTGTAATTTTTACAATAAAAAGTCAGGATTTTGTTCTTTTGCCAAATCATAATTCTATATTTCTTTTTATCCTTTGTACGTCATATTTATAAAACAATATTACTGTGTTATTTATAATTATATAGGTGTTTGACAATGGGAGTTCATCCAAATTTTTATTGTTTTGTCAACACAATTTATCAGTGGAAAATTGATGACAAGTGCTGTTGTGTCTACTCAAACCATATAGCCTTTCTCACTCGTATACCACAAATGAAACTGAATAATTTCAGTTCACCACCATATATATATATATATACATTTTTTTTTTTTGTATTTAAATAACAATACCAAAATGGGAAAGACTGACAGTGGGGATGAGTTACATAATGTTGCCAGCAGTGCTGCTTAGCAAATATATATAGATGGTGTTTTACTTACTTTTAAAATATACATTCCCTTTGTATTTGACTTCCTATTAGGTCACATACAGGGCAATAATGGTTGACAGTATAGCAGTAGTGATATGCATACCACAGTTAGAGAAACCATGTATTAGGCTGCATTCATGATAAAATAATTTACCACCACTGCAATGATGCCTTCTAAAATGATAGTGACTTTCTTCCTCATCACATGGTGTCAGTTCCCATAAGACTGTATTCTTCATGGTCACCTCCATGGTAACCTCACATGTCAAAATTGATAAGAGAGTTTCCATTTGTTTCTTTAATTCTTAATCAGCCAAAAAAAAAAAAAAAAATGTTATGACAGGATTACTTTTACTGGTGGCTGTATTAATCCTTTTCCATGCCACTTAAATTCACTGTATCTGAACAGTGTAAGGCCACAGAAACAAGAGAGTTTCTTGAACATCCATGACACCGTCTACTAATGTTCACAAGAGTTCACCCCTGGTCCCATATTAGGCCAGATTACAGACACAACATTAAATTCCATGTTGTGTAGATTCTTGTTAATATATATTATTAACATATATATATGTGTGTGTGTATATATTATTTGCTATTTCTGTCTACATCAACAAAAACTTCACAATACATACAAGATAAAGCATGTAATATATATATATATGTGTGTGTGTGTTTGTGTGCGTGCGTGCGCGTGTGTGTACAGTACACTAGAGTATAATATGAATATTTTGAGTGTGAAAAACTCCTTTACCAACCACAGATTCCATGTCTGAACTCTCCATTGTAGTCAAATGCTTATGGAGTGCAGTAGCCCACAAGAATTATATTAAACAATGGTGTAAAATCACAAACACATGTTTTCTGATGATGTATGTAATCTTGTGGTGCCCACCTTTCACTGTCTTCACTACTTTTTATGGTAACATGGTGGTCTTTTTGATTGCTGTGTAATAGAAGTCCTTATTATCTTGGTTTTTGCCCATATTAATTTAGAATAATCCACATTATGATACAGTTAAGTTTTAACATATTTGTATTGTATGGTAAAAGTATCAGTGTTGTTCTGTTTTGTACTGCCATGACAGAAGTCCAGAATAAGCCATAACTGGAAACAGCAATTTTATGTTTGTGATCTACAGATAGTCGGTGTGTTTTCAAAAGATGAGTAGAAAAACACCTATGTGTAGGCAGCCTATTGTCACGTGCAATTCAGTGCTGTAACATTATTCTTGTGTCTTTACATTCTCAAAATTATTATTGATAGGGAAGGATGTAATTCTTCCCATTTGTTCTGAGTAATAGTAATTATGACATCCTTAGAAGAAAATACATCCTAAAATATTTCTGAAACTGTGTATTTGGTACTGGCTGCACCTCATTAAGAGGACAATGCAGTAAATTTTGTAAGGCAATAACATGTTCAACATCATCGTAAGTGGGAAAATGTACATTTCTGAAACATCCTTATTGTCCTGTGCTAATATGCATTTTGAATTTTGGTGAAAAAGAAACTTGCCACTTATTTCTTCTTGATGTACATAATTACATTATTTCAATAGGTTACATAGTGTCAAATGGCAGGAAGATGAAATGGGATGTGTGGTACTTACAAGGAAGCAGTCATAACATAGTTTAAGACACCACTGTTTCTTAAATACATATTAGTTTTATATACACAAACCATGACAAATTTCATGACACTTTAGAAAGGTAAAATATTTTTAATATCTGTTTTAAATTTGTGTACTGTACTTCAAATATTGACTTATTAGTAGGTATGTACTATATTGCGTGTACATAAATAGGCACTGTGTTTTAACTGTGAGAAAACTAGTAGTGATAAATGACTTCAACTTATTTCACACAGGTAGCACACATTTACAGCAGTTCACCAATATATCCTGTTTTGACCACTTTCTGTACTGCAGATTAAATGATATCTATTTCTTTTGTATTTATGTGACCACATGTACAATGCAAACATAAGATTGAATGTTGATTTGCTTGTTTCTTACAGTGAAAATTTGGTTAGGATTTAGGTATGCACAAACAATTCTAATTTCAAACTGTTCCTAAAGTTTATGTGTGGTGAAATTTTGTTCATAGTAAAAAGTGTCCAGAGCCATTATGTGTACACATGAAAAAGTTCTGCTGTGACTTGGAAGGCTTGAATGACATTTAATAGTTGTTGATCTTATTAAGTTTTCTTTAAGAAATTTTGATCCATGTTACATAATGTGGACTGCACTTTATGTGACTTTAATTTGGACTTTAAGGCCAAAAATAATTACATGCTGCACACAAGGCAGTTCACCCAGCAACAGTCTCCTGGACTTATTTATTGTCGGAGAATATCATTAAAAGAAAAATGTCCCACTGTCTCTTGACAGTAAAACTTGCTGTATGTGACCTTTAATGGTACAAATTGTAGTTTATTATTGAGGTATACTAACAAAAAGAATAGTGTGTAATGGGTTCAAATATTAAAAATACCTCAGACAAATGTGTTTGAATATATGGTTGCCTGTACGTATGTATCAGAATATAATTTATAATATCCCTTAACATGATTTGTTCAGGTCATGCTATGCAAACATTGTGCTATTTTGTGCTTTGCATGAGTATGTCCATGCCAACCAAATTTTATTGTTACAATCACAATTATATATATATTTTTAATGCATATGTAAATATTCTCTCCACTATTGACAATATTGTAATTAAGCCACATAGAAGAGAGATGCATAATAAAAACTGTGACTTCCTAAACTCCAGTATTATTTTTTCTCCTGCATCCATATTTTTCACTGCATTATGTCACGAACATGGTTGTCACAGCTGTTTATTCCTCTTCACAACAGTTGTGCAGATAGAAAAGGAAATAAAGAACAAATATAATGATTTGTGTTTGAAGAATAATCAGGGTTGAAAAGGCCAACTTAAATTTTGAGCCACTGACATTCAAAGACACATCACATATCCATGGAGGAGAAAGAGGAAGATGTGTACACCCATGTATGCAACATACACATGTATTATTTGAATGTGACAAAAGTCTGTGTTTGTAGGTGTCAGAAATTTTGACTGGAGAAGGTGTTTTAATATTCCACAGATTTTAGTAAATGGAAGTAAGAATAATAGGCTGAGTTGAAGTATGAGAAAGAAATACTTTAAGTGGAAAAATAATTCTTAAATAATTATGTTCAACATGACCAGTGTTAAGTGCTTCTGGTCCACAGTTATGTTTGACTTCTGGTTCGTCTTGGCTGTGTTAACCTTTGCTGGCAGGAGATTTTGATCTCAAAATTTAGTTTTTATTTCTTGTTCCATGATATTTACAACACATTCTGGTGGCATGTGCTGTGGGATCTGAAATGAAATTTTGCTTCTCAGGTTTGTGTGAATGTTGTAGGTCTAATATACAGTATTGTTGGCCCCTTGTCTGTTATTACAGATAGCATGTGCTTTATTTTATTTGGCCCCTAGTTCCTTAATGTGTGCATTAGTTTTTATTTATTTATTTATTTATTTTTTTTTGTGGTTATGTTGGTTGATTCCCAAATTTAGTTTAGTCTGTAAGCCTTCAATACAGGACTGCTGTCAAGTGATTTGGGTTCCAAATTTTGTACAGTCCTTAATCCTCTAATGCCTAAAATCAAGTTTGCTTCCTTTTACATAATTAATGTGTAAGTTGCTGTACCTAAAATTAACTGTACATTGTATGGATCATGAGTTCAAGTGCCAACAAAGAGGAAGTGGGCAGTTACAAGGGTAATGTGTGTGACACCGGTTCCACAGTGTAAACACAAGTTGAGTGCACTGCCTACCTAGCTAATAGCCACCTACTGGAAATAATTGCTGTCACTTGTCACAGAGCCAAACACCAAAAGTGTTTACAGTGAAATCAAAAGATCAGTGAGCACTATACCCACAGCACAGGCTGTAACAATGTACACACAGGTAAGGTATCTTTCAATTTGCTGACAAGTGTACAGTGCCAGAAGACTCAGTCAAACCAACTCTGTGTATTATTGAAACATTAGAACATGGAATCAAAATTAGCCAATTGTTTTCCTATACTTTACCATGGTAAGTGGGCTTAATTATTGTGTTGTTTACACAAAATGCATAAAACTGACATACAATAGGTCTTTTTTGTTTATTTCATGTTCTGCGGGGTCCACATGTAGCCTGTGTGGCAAATGTAATATTGGTTCATGTGAGTTCAGTATAATTCCTGCCATACACAAAAATCAATTCAGAATATACTACTTGTATGAAGAATGCCAGAAACACAAAACATTAGTAGGCAACACGAAATGTGAAAACTCCAGTCTTCTGGGATGTCCATTAGCAGTGCTGTGTCACACCTCAAATTTTGCTACACATAAAAATTCCATTAAAGTCTTTGTTTCTTGGAAACATACTTCAGTGCGGTTAACATTTAATGGAATACATGAAGAAACAGATTTTTACTTGTAATGTGATTAGCTTTGTAACAGTGGGTCAATATCAACAATAGACTGATATATACAACAGATGAACATGAAAGGCCATGGCACATGCAAATCATGAAAATCATTTTGAGTATATCTTGTTGCATATTTTTTGATAGCAGTTTAATTATCTTGGAAATATTTCCCTAAAGACCTTATTAAACTAACATGTTCTAAGTTTTTATTACGTCAATACAATTACCTCATGAGTTAAGTTCCCTTTTAACAACAGATTAATCACAAGTCCTTCATTGTGTTGTAAAAAATTAACAGATTGTGTGCACATGCACAGTGTCCTGTACAAGTTTATTTTTAAATAATTGTTTATATAATGTACAAAATGTGTCACGGTAAAGTCTAATTCATCTACATTTTTGTGTCTACAGTATCAATACACAAAGTTGCTGATAGATTTTTATGACAGTTTATACCTGGAACTCTTAGTAGAAAATAATTACAAAATGTGAATCTGGACAAAGATGGTTGGTCTACAGTTAGATTTTTCCTTTAAAATTAAGTAAACTTTTATACCCGTCTACTTGAAAGTACCAAAAATAATCTATAAATTACACTGGTTAGAAAATTAAGATAAAACAGTATCACTTGCAGTGGAGCTCTGATGTGTTAAATTGCTGCATTAGGGTTAATATCAAAACATAATGAGCTAAAATTGGCAGACTTATGATAATGAAGTTTAAAGAGGATGATGCTGGGAAATAATGGTCTATAGTCACAGTTTGGTTTTTGAACTAGTGACTGTGATGCTACACTTTTGATTAATGTAAATGAACTTGGACCCAGTAGAACAATCACATTTTGTCACATTTTAATCACTTGCAAAAAAGTAAAGTGATAAAGCGGCATTGACACATAATAAATCAACAGAATTCCCTTTGGCCCCCACTTTGATCAGCTGACCAAAACTACAGCTGTACAGAAAGCACCTGGAGAAAACAGAGCATCTGATATGCCTTTCTCTGAACATTTAATCACAAGGACAACTTTATTAACAACTTACTAATTAGGGCAGTGACATAACAATAAAGACGAGATTTATATCTTTTCAACCCTCATTTAAAAGAGTAATATGATTGGTAACCTGTTGTATTAATGATAATCTTAATCATCACAGGTTTGGATTGGTGGAAGTGTGGCATCACTGCTGTTGCTGGTCACTGCTTCAGAGTGGGTACAATTACATACGGTGGAGCCTAGTGAAAAGACAAAGTTTAAACAAACATCATGTGACTTCCAGATCCAGTCAACTGAAGCTAATAGAAGAACAGCTGAAGCTGAAACAAAAGTCGAGGCATTGAAACCCATAACTAAATTATCTTCAGTTGGGCCATCAGATACTTTTAATGATCATTTTACAGGCAAGAGAATAGAGAAATATAATACTGAAAAAGATCAATCAGGTACACAGTTACACAATTCAGAACTGTACATAAACCAAAATGAGCATGTATTCACACCACCAATACTGAAATCTCACCATTTGAAACCTGATTCAGAAAGGAATTATGGAACACAAACACCACAGGAAACGCCGACAGTTATTCAATTATCACATGAAATGCCATTTGAATCTGTTTTAGACACAGAAGCAAGTGACACTACAACACCACAATATGGGGAATATTTAATGTCTTCCAAGTTTAATACACCCACCCACCCAGCACGACATGAACTGGAGGTTACAACTATGCAGACAGATGCCAAACTCCCTAATCCAGTGACAATTAACCATCATTCTGATGTTGTGAGTTTTGCCTCCAAATTCTCAAACACACCCTATGAAAATAAAACAACTCCAAACTCAACAGTAAAAAAGAATACTGAGAATCCTGAAGAAATTGGAACTAGCAGTGAATTAAATGTACCATACACAGCAGCTCATTCAGAAGCATTACGGTTACCTGGAACAGGCAACAGCAACAATACAACAGAAGAAAACACAGCACAGGATACCAGTTTACCTCTTGATGTGTTCAGAGCTGTCCACAAAACACTGATGCAAGAAACATCACACACCATAAGAGGAAAAATGCACTTCCTCCAACAACTGAAGGACAAAATGCTGCATTATATAGGTAAAGTAATAATTTTAGTCAATATATTTTGTTTCAATTATTCATGAAATGACATAAATATTTCTGTAGCATTGAACCCTTATATGGTAGTAATTACTTGCGAGGGGTAAATTTCAAGATGGGAATGCAATGATAAACTCTTACACGGAAAACTACTAGAATATCTAGCTAGAGTGTACTAAAATCAAATTCTGGAACTGTTGTGATCAGTATAAAACAAATATAAAAGTTAATAATAATGTAACAAAATGACAGAAACATTTTAATTCCTGTCACAATAGCATGTACAATGTCTTTTCATTCCAGGCCATGTAGACTCCTCTATAAACTACATATCTCTTATCACAATAATATCTCCTATTGCTCAGAATTAAAATTTTTAGGTATGAATATCACTGAAAACCTGAAGTGACATATCTATATATGCTCTTTGTGTGCAAGTCTGAGTAAGGTTTATTACATTATAAAATCTTTGAAGGATGTTCTAAGTTTTAATATGATATAAACAATTTATTATGCTTACTTTGAGTCATGAATGAAATATGGTATAATATTCTGGGGGAGGGACAGGGATAGTGTAAAAGTTTTTCATATACAGAAAAAAGTTATTCACTTCATTTCTGGTGTGAATACTTGTGACTCAAGTAGACATTATTTTATGGAATACAAAATTTTGACTGTGGCTTCACTTTGTATCTTGGAGGTTTTGTGTTTTTTATATATATATATATATATATACAGGGTGTAACAGGAGGAATGGACCAGACTTCGGGAGGGTGTTCCTTATGTTAAACTATACCGAAAAACCCCAAAACACCTATATCAAATGTTGAACGGTTTGGGAGATAATGGCCGGTGAAGTTTGAAACTTTGATAGCTGTTACACACTTACTGATTACCAAATTCGTATTTAAACTGGCAGGAATATGTGGTTTCTGTAATGTTAATATCTGTACTTTTCATCAAAGTAACTTGTGAGTGACATAAAGCCAT
>Ga0123355_10003418_pt1 | contig 22742 bp, 12 predicted proteins | sample TergutEmb28metaG_3_FD_89872 | JGI IMG/M metagenome (GOLD analysis project Ga0123355, IMG submission 89872) | Embiratermes neotenicus P1 segment gut microbial communities from Petit-Saut dam, French Guiana - Emb289 P1 | ecosystem: Host-associated > Arthropoda: Insects > Digestive system > Gut ... | reverse complement strand
TGCCCAGCCCATCTCATTCTTCTCGATTTTATCACCCGCACAATATTGGGTGAGGAGTACAAGTCATTTAGCTCCTCGTTATGCAGTCTCCTCCATTCCCCCGTTACCTCGTCCTTCCTAGGTATTAATACTTTTATATTGCAAAAAATACTATTATAATCATTATGGGGATTAGAAATTAGAATCCCAATATATATTACCATTTTCACTTTTTGTGATTCACAGCAAATATTATTTCCATCTAAATTCCGAGATACATGGCATTAATACTAGGACTATATCTAATCTACATCAGCCACTACCTCATTTGAAAACCTACCAAAAAGGAACAGATTATTTCAGAATTAAGGTGTTCAGTAGTTCGCTAAAAAAGATATAATATAAAACTGTTTCAATCAACTTTAGAAGTTATTTGTACTTTCAATTGTTTTATACTATAGAGGAATATTTTAATTATAACAGAAGTCAAAACCCTTAATAGTGATATGTAATTGTGTATGCACATTTCAATGGACTATAACTCTTATTTATTTTTAAGTAATGAGACATTTAAAGTTACATACACACAATCTTAATAACTAGACCGATTTTGAATGTCTCATTTAACTATATGTGAACACTAATGTTAAAATACTGTATTCATCTCCCTCAAAGTTATACTAAGGTATACATAATGACTAGTTGTATGTGTTATACAGAATAATTACATATATATTTGACAATTTTGACATCCAAGGGCTTTGTTGACCATTATAGATAAAGAAATTTGAAAAATATATCATAAGTTGTGGATCTGTTACATCAGGATCTACACTGATACATCTGTAGTTATCTTTGAGAAAAGAATGTTGAATACAATTCTCTGCATAGTGGATACAAATGACATGCCTCAGTGTTTATTACAACCATATTTATCGCTGTTCTTATAAATAGGTATATAAAAGACAAAACGAGAAATTATGTTTACTAGGGCTTCCTACAAGTTCCTATTCTAAGCCAGAAAAAACCAATCCAATTTTCTTAGGCTGTCAAAAGATTTCTGTCTCTTGTGGGCTTGCTGATGTCATGAGTGTACTGTCAGTATATATCAACAGCCTTATATTTTTAAGGTTCACCTGTCTTACAATGCTGGATATCATTATGTGACACAGCAGACGGCTTAAATTTTCCCCATGTAAAACTCCATTTACCTATTTGATTTCTCTTGTGAATGACACCGCTTAATCTACAATTATATACACACAAGTATAGTGTAGTATGTTCAGTATATGCATAATGTGGCCTGTAGCTCCAACAGAGTTTCCAGCTTCCGCATGAAAATCTTTCAATCAAGGCTGGAGATCATCCTATGCAGTGTTCAGAATGACAAATCAGGAGCAAGTATGAAATGGCATGTGTGAAAAATGTATGTTTGTGTCTCCATATTTTACCACTAGTATTCAAAAAAAAAATGTCTATATGTATTTTCCCTCCTCAGTGTGTTAAATATATATAATCAGTTGGAATGCATACTGCTTTCTTTAAGGAAAACTAGGTTCCAGTACTGACAAAGGAAAAATATACTCTTCTAATCCCATTTGACCCACTTTTCTTTATTTTATGTATAAAGAAGGCTGCTGGTATTGTGTACCAAAGTACACATCCATAAAAAAAAGCACCAGGTATGCAAGTGACTTCAAGAAGAGTTACTGCATGTTAAGATCCTTCACATTTTTGTTGCAGGAATGACAAAGTTTTATGTGAACAACTTATGCCTTCAGGACGGAGATCTAGGAACAATATCAGGTGTTTTGTCTACAAAAGACAGTAAGAAACCCACTGCACCACCTTGGGTCCCACACTCCACAAGCAGTACAGACATACTAATTAAACCTCTGGAACCTAGGCTGCTTCCACAGGTGTGTAAAGAAAATAACCATTAATGCTTCACACACCACTTTGGTCATTTCTTTCCTGCTGTGGAACAACATATACAACAGTATGGTACCCTGGTGATGATTGGTAGTTCTTATTCCTTAAACATTTGCATTTTGGTTGGGTCACCCTGCAAGTAAATTTCTCCAAGTATCTCTCTTTTGAGACTTCATCCTCCTTAATTTCTTCCTTCCTTTTGTGTAACACTGATCCTAACCTGCTCTTCCCACCTTGATCTTCCTCTGAGCGATTTCCTTTTAGTTTCATAATTAAATTAATCTTTGTGATCCTACTGCATCTATTCTCATCTGTTGTCAAAACATGTCCACAGAATACAATCTTGTACTGTCTGTGTAAACTTTATCTTTTCACTCCTAGGTGAGGCTCTTCAACAGATCTTCCAATACCAAAGATAAGAAAACTCCTATCTGCTTCAAGTATATCATTTTACCACTCTTCATTATTCATGTTATGCTTAAATATTAGTAATTATGAATAAATATTGTACTATTAAAAAATGCTACCTCATTGTTTCTACATTTCCTCAGTCCAACTTTTGAACCAGATTATCAGTTTTCACAAAATTTGGTATATAGTTTGTGTCCCAGATAAATACCCCAAAATCACATTTTTCATTTCCAACACAGTGCTCTCTTGCTTGGGTGTTTTTACCTTTTGTATATGTTGTAAAATTCTAATTTGTCTCGTGTGTTTTGTTGCTAGTTTTAAGTTGTCGTGTGTAATTGTTGTTGGCTGACCATGTGTATTGTTGTAGTTGTCTTGTGTGTGTTGTTATCTTATGTGTATTTGTTGTACTGTGTGGGGATTACTTATTTTTTTTACTTTAGATGCCGGACTGCTGGCTAGAAGTCAGTATTCGGAAGGTCCTGCGATCGGCCATCTCAACACAGGTTTTTCTTGGTTTCCTTGTGCCTGAAAGCAAATGCTGAGATGGTTCCCAAGATTCCAAATCGCCACTACATGCTTCTCATGTAGCCCTACTGACTTAAATTTAGTAGTAACCAATTTCATGTTTTGTTTACATGTAAAATAATAACTGCCACCGGGTAACAACCCAATTGCAGTAAATAAATATTATTATTATTGTTATTAGTATCTACATGGTGGATATACACAGTTCTGGGGTAGGTGATAGACTAGCATGAACTGTTTGTGGTAATTCTTTTGTAGAATGTAAAAGTACAAAATGGCAGGTGTGAAAGAACTTTCTTCAGATAACTCAAGAATCACTTGATCTTGGCATGTTTCCCTATGGAGACAGATCAAAAACATACATAGACAGCACACATGCAATACTGATTGTAAAGGTGGGAGTGATGTAAATATTTAAAGTTTATCCACCTTGGCACATTATAGACTAAACAAAAGCACTGTAAATCATTCCTTTCTGTTGATTTAACCTACAATGAATTGTGGAAATATGGGAATCACACAAACTGTAACCAAAAAATGGGAGATTTTTAGAGCAATTTGGATCCAGCCTAAGATGTCAATTACAACTGGAACATAAGCACTACTTGTGACTCCTTATCAGATGTAGCGGCAATTTGACCTGCATATATTTATACTAAAAAAAATTCAACATGTACACCAACAGTAAGACAGAAAATAGTAATAAGCTTACGAAATCAATTTATAATCTAATATTACACTGAATGATTGTAATCCCTCTAATTAGAAATGCTCAGGCATCATTTTTCATACTGCACATATTCATTTTCTTTCATTTATTGTTTCATGAAACTGAAATTTTTAATTTTTACTCAAGCTGAATCAACCCTTAAGTTCACTCATAGTTTTAAAATCTTTTCCTTGAGGAATTCTATACATTTAAGAGTGGAGAACATACACTTTAACATTGTTTTCTGAAGTTCTCTTTGTGCAATCCTATAAAATGTAGTAACATTACATAACTTGTTTTAGTTGATGGCAGCTCTACTCACTTGCTGGGTGAATCTTGCCAGTGGTGCTAGCCTTGGTTATGCAACCCCTGCTCTCCCATCGTTACAGCAACCGAACTCAAGATTACACATTACAGAGAGTCAAGGATCATGGGTAGTTGGTCTTGTAATGCTAGGAGCACTGGCTGGAGGAGTGCTAGCAGGACCATGCATTTCCCTAGGTCGTCGGCGTGCACTGTGGCTTGTGGCACCACCACTCACACTTGCATGGGTGCTCATAGCACTTGCTCCAAATGTGTGGTTCCTGTATATAGCCCACTTCATCTTGGGCATGTGTCTGGGCATCATTTCAGATGCATCTCAAATTTATGTCAGTGAAACAGCATCAGCACAATGGCGTGGAGCTCTTGGTTGCATTCCAGTCCTCATGTTCAATGTGGGAATTCTCACATGTTACACTGCAGGGGCATGGCTTGACTGGCAGGACCTGGCTTTCTTTGGCGGTGGACTCACACTGCCAGCACTTCTGTTCCCCATTGTAGTGCCAGAGTCTCCAAGTTATCTGGTGGCACAGGGGCATATGGAAGAGGCAATTGCAGCTCTCCACTGGCTTCGTGGTGCTACATATGATATCACTTCTGAATATCATGTAAGGCGGGCAGTGTTTCATAACTCAAACATAATTCTATCACATTTATCACCTGGAATCATGTATGATTTTTCAGTTATGTGTATGCATGTGTGTGTGTGTGTGTGTGTGTGTGGACACCTGTCTTTGTGAAAGAACAAATTAAGTTGATATAATTTTTCATACTCCAACATGTTCTTTTGATTTTCTATAATTACTTTTATTACATATTATTATGCATAAAAAACTTAATGTACTAATAATATTTTTGGCTTACATAATAACTGACAAATGTGACCTGTAAGTAAATAAAATATGTTATAAAACAAAAATGTTAAGGCAGAAACAATTTGACACAAAAAGAGCAGCACAAACTTATGAGGCAATAAATGAAGCATGAAAAATATTTTAGATATACTAGCATACATTATGAGCACTATTATATTTGTTAAAAATGGAGTTCAATTCCAGATACTGTGACAACCTAGACTCACTTTGTGGTATGCCAGTTTAAAACTATGAGTTGAAGTAAAATAGTGATGAGGATTAGGGCATAAAATTTGCCATAATGAGATGCACATCATCTTTCAATTCTTATCACATAAATGAATGTGGCAATGTGTCAGCAAAAAACAAAAAATTATACTCTATGTGCAATAATTTAGTAATATCAGTGGTGACAAAACGGGCAGTACATCTTAAAACATCCCAGCCTCCTGTAAAATGGGTATCGGGTCTTTCCCGGGGGTAAAGTGCAGCTGGGGCGTGCTGCTGACCACTCACCCCTTCTAGTGCTGTGGTCATGGAAGTGTAGAACTATACCTCTACGTACCCTCTGGGCCACAAAGGGTCTGTAACGGGACCACTTTACCTTTACCTTACTTCTTAAAACATGCCACAACTGCTTACTCCCAACTATTTACAGAGCACTGTTTATAATTAAACTTCCGTTTCATTCAGCACTAACATCTGAAAGGCGTCAAGTTAAGAATGCGGTCAACTCCCAACATTCCAGAACAAGAGACATAAAAGTCACATTCACACAGAAACTGGTCAAGTCACTTACTTTTATTTGTATGAAAAATACAACAAAATTAATGATTCTTGTAATAAATCACTTTGTAGTCACACGAAATTTTTGGTCCATTAGGTCCTATTTCTAACAGATATTGTGGTCTTTGAAATGGCAAGTGCTACATATCAGTCACTTATGGCCACAGAAAACATGTGAATTAAGATTAGCTGTTATTCTGGACAAGGCACAAGACATCTTACGTGACGGGTAGAACAATAAATGAGTATGTTTAAAAATTGGCATTGAGAAAAATATTTGGGCCAATGAGTGAGAAATAACATAAGGCTGGAGAAAAATGCATTAATAAGGCTTCTCAGAATTTTACTTTTCATCAAAGATTACTAGAGCTGTCAAATTGAGAATGGTATGTGAGTGGAGAACATGGTACACATGGAAAGGGTAAAAAATACATACAAACTTTCAGTCATGAAACCTGAAGGAAGACATGGGACATCTACTGTACATCATTATATATATATATATATTGTTGAATGAATAGCATTAAAATGGATCATAAAGAAACAGAGTGTAGAGTATGGAGTTGGTTCATCCAGTTTAGGATAGGGCCCAGTGGCAGGATCTAGTTAATACGGTAATAAACTCTCAGGTTCCATAAACATTGTACATTGACAACTCTAAGATAATTCACCCAGCTGCAACTAACAGCTGTAAAATGTTCACACACGATAGTCCATCTCATGTATGCCACTGGCAATGGTTGTTGCAGTGTACTTATACGAATTAATTGCAGTAACACTGAGGCATTTATTCCAAAACTTGGATTTTATTTCACATGGGTATTTTATAAACAGAGTGGACCGGGTAGCTCAGTAGGTATAGCGACTGACTACGGGCTGAACGGTCCGGGATCGAATCCCGGTGAGGACGAGATTTTCCACCCGTCCAGACTGGCCCTGGGGCCCACCCACCCTCCTGCAAAATGGGTACCGGGTCTTTCCCAGAGGTAAAATGTGGCCGGGGTGTGCTACTGACCCCTCACCCCCTTCTAGTGCCACGGTCATGGAAGAGTAGAGCTATACCTCTAACCACCATCTGAGCCACACCGGGCCTGTAACCGGAAAACTTTTTATTTTATAAAGAGAATATCAAATATCCTTATAGCTTAAATAGTCTATAAATAAACATTTGGCAATGAAGTACAAAGTATGTGATGTACAGTAAAATATGTTAAATTCAGAAGCCAATGGAAAGCAATGTTCACATTGCAAACAATGTTCTTCAGGAGATGCTGCACTGTGAAAAAGGTCCTGGGGTGGTGGAAAGACTGAAGCGGCTCTGTGACCATGAAATCATAAAACCACTACTCCTAACTGGGGCCATCCGTGCTCTCAGCAGATTCTGTGGACTGCGTGCTATTCTCTGCTACACACAAACCATCCTCCTCAGCTCTCAATCTAGTCTTGATGTTGAAGTGGCAACAATCATCACTGGAGGTGTGCAGCTTATTGCAACATTCATAGCATGTGGGCTGCTTGACAGACTTGGCAGGCGTAAGCTGTTAATCGCTTCTCAGGTGTGTATTTGTAGAGCTGGTCCATGACCCTGCTACTCAACTGATTTATTTAGTTTGTGTAATGACACTGACAGTCACTCAGACAGTACAGAACTAAATGGTATGATGATCAGACAACAGTTAAACGAAAAGGATGTGAAAGAAGTGGCCGTGGCCTAATATCAGGTATGATCCTGGCATCTGTCTGGAGGCACTAGACTAGAATATATAAGGAGGGTCAATCGACAATTGATGGATATATTGAAATAAATGTGTATTTTTCCTAGGACAAAACTTAAGCCGATAAAGTGCATCTTGAAAGTAATGATGATGATATTGGTAAGTACACTGCATGCATGAAATGAGCATTCCATGTACACAATGTACCACTCCACCATTTTTGTGGATAGAACAGTAAAAACAACAACTAACTCAGATGAGACCAAAATTCAAACACGTAAGGAGTGCTGACAACTACATTTTAACATTTAGTCTCTGAAATAGTCTTATGCAAGGCTAGCTTCACACATTTGGCATTAAACATTTTCTGTTACAGGGTGTTATGGGATTGTCGCTGGTAGGTCTTGCCTGTTATCACTATTACCATGAGGATCTCAGAAGCACTCGTGGAAACCTTGTTGGTTGGCTTCCTGTTGTAGCTATTATGGTGTACATTGTAGCAAATTCAGTTGGGTTGGGTCCAGTCTCTGGAATAATTATTGGTGAACTTGTACCTCAGCGGCACAGAAGTATTGCCAGCTCCATCACTGGTGCAGTCAGCTGGCTTAGTGCTTTCATAGTCACAAAAACATTCCTGGATTTAAAATCAGCTCTAAATCTTCATGGTGCACTGTGGCTTTATGGGAGTGTCTGTCTTATTGGTGTACTATTTGTGTACTTTTCTCTCCCAGAGACTTGTGGTATCTCACAGTACAATATTGAGATACTCTTTACAGCAAAGAGAGATAACAATAATGGCCCAACTGAAACAAAAATGGGTCAAAGTAAGTCTCGAATGGTTTTGCAAGTGCCCACTGATAAAGCAAGTATCTGCGATGAATGCTCAACATACACCAGCAACATGAGCAATCCAGATGATATTTCTGTGTGATATCTTCAATTCCATTTGTGCTAGTGGTAACATAACTGGTGACATTCCATATTGTATTCCTTTGTCATTCTGTTTTAAATACCAAAACTAGAAGATAAAAATATGCAAAGTTGCATGACAAAGTGACCAATACCTGTGATGTCAGAAATTACTGCAATTTGTGTTGTCATCTATGTAAATTTTGAACTGTTTAATCTTTTCAGGAATCATGCTGTACTGAGATGTACCTGAAATATCACGTTACAAATGTGTGCAAATGGTACTTCAATATGTTACATGGAAGTTGTACATTAATAGGCTTCTGTTTGGGTACATGTTGTACTGACCTATGTTCCCATGAATCGCACTGTGCTGAACTGTACTGCGATGTACACAATTCTTACCTTGCCAAATGAACATGTTCCTTGAAAACTGTCTGTTACATGACAATTAAATAGAGAAAACTTTCCTTCAATTTAAAAGCAATAATCAAAGATAGAGTCATAAGAGACAATACATTCATACAGTAATACTGACAAATGTATACAGTGCACACATACATGAATGCATCTATAGGGGGTGGAAGGTAGGGTCAGAAAATCTGCAATTACTGAATTTTCACATTAATACATTTAAACAATTAATATCCTTTTTTGGAATATATATGAATTTTCACTACATGAAATACATGATAGGTGATACATGATTTATGCCCTAGTTGTGTTCCTGAGAAAGTGGGCAAAAATCAAAAAGGCATAAATCAAACATGACAGTCCAATAAGAAATAATAAAACACATTGGGGTAAGAAACAAATGAGGCCAATGACACACACACACACACACACACAAATACCCTACACTACATACTTATTACATAATTATTGTTACTGATGATAATAATAAAGAGATAAACAATTAATATTAATTCTTAGCTTGTGTATATTAGAAGCAGATTTAAACAACATGCTTACACATATGTTAAATGCTGGATAAATGATTTCCGCAGCACTATCACAAACTCTTGGCCAAGACAAAAAAGCATGGTAGATTTCAATGTGTTCACCTTTTAAAAATCCATTTATTACATTTCTCTTCAATACCAACTGTTCTTTGCTGTTTTTTCATTGGGGTGGCTACCAGAGATGCAGATTTAGGTTTCCCACTCATTTTTATACTGTTAAATAAAGACACATAAGCTCACTACAGATGATCACTATGATCTAATCAATGAGAAGATGGTGACCGAGCGGTTTACTGTGAGTGCATTGCCTTCCAGCCTTGTTCTACACCACGCATTTCATACACTCTGGGCAATAATATAGTGTGCAGTTAGCCAAAAAGTGTTAAATCAAAAACGAGGAGGGTGTTAACTGAAAAGTGGTATAAATTTTCAAGGGGCATTAGAAGAAAAAGACATAAAATAAATGGATGTAAAACAAATTCTACACGTCATTAAAAACTCATAAAATGTTAAGTAAGTGCATAGTAACTTAAAAACAAACATGCTTTCAGACACGAGGTGCTTCATGTTAAAGCATTCTAACTGTTGAAATTAACAGACTTTGAGCAACCAGCTACAAGAGCCCAATTTGCTTGCACATTTTGACACTTGGTGATTTGTTCCTGTAAAAGCTACTTGCTTAAAAAATATGAGCATGTGAACCATCTAAAATATATTTTTCTTGAGAATTCAATCGCAAGTTATAATATTTTCAAGTTAAACATTTACAGCTGGATTTTCATAAGGGAGTTCTCTACTGAAAGCACAGGAAGCAAATGTCAATTTAATACAAACAGAAGAGATTACAAAATATCTGCAGAACATAACCCATAACATTTTATGAACCTCTCTTGAACAGTATCTAATTAAAGTTGTTCATGTGCACACCATGAGGTCATATGGTACAGTAGAGGCACAGCTGCATGCATTCTTAACTTCTGTATTTGATGAAGGCCTGTAGTCAGCTCCATGCCATGGTCCCTACATCAAAGGGGAACAGCCCTGACTACACACCGAACAGGCGGCTGGGTGAGTCCAAAATTGATATGGATGCTTCAAGAAGACAGAAATTTCTACCCCTGCCAGTTGCAGCCCGTATAATTGTCCCTATACCCGATAACTCTTGAAAGATAGCACAGTTAATTAACCAATTTACGCTTAAGAAACCAGACTTCTAGGAACATGATAATGAACCACTGTTTCAGATTTCAGCAGCACCTTATTCGCTGCTGAATAAGTATCAACTTCTCAGGAATGACCTTGTACTACATAGTTAGTCTATCACCACAAATAAATTGAGGATCTTGCATATACTGGCACTAGTATGCCCCGTATCTCAGAAATGCACATTCTGACTGTGCTGATACTATCGGAGGTAAGTAATTACAATGTACAAAGATAAAATGTCCCCCTATGGCATGAAGCTCATACAAGAGTCTGTCAGTTGGTTCAAAAGTTTATTGTCGGGAGGAAGAAACAGTTACATCTGGACAAGGTACCATATCAACAAAACAAAAGAACATATATGAAAAACATAACAACCAATGGGCTGACATTAATCATGTATCACTAACTTCACTAGATAAAGATTTAAGCTGTCTGAACATTTCTAACAAGGAATATTAATGTTCTTCCATTAATACTCCACATTAGCCATGCTTTGCCCACATATTACAATATGAATGAAAGTTTAATTAATAACAAAACATTGGAATAAGTGTTTTATTAAACAAACATATATGCAGAATAAACATGGCATCAAACCAGAATCCAAAATAATACAAACCACACTTTCAAATTATTATTATTATTATTATTATTATTGTTGTTGTTGTTGTTGTTTGTTTAAGACATTCAAGAATAAAAATTCATAAAAGTAACCAACCTTTTTATAAGGTACACCATTTTAAACAAAATATGACACTGCTGAATATGGATCCTGAAGAGACCAAGGGTATGCAGGAGAGATTTGGTGTTTGAGTTGATCAGAAAAGGGATGATACAGAGAATTAAGAAAGCTTTGTTACAAAATGATCCACCTGGATAGAAATATCAATTGTCTATGATGAAGACAACAATGATGATGACAATGATCATGATGAGTAGGAAGAGGAAGAGATGGGGAATTCAGCATTAATATAATTAGAAATACCTACCTATGCAGTCACTTTATATAATTCAGATGCCATGTGAACCTCACTAATTAAGAACAATGCAAGATGGGTATTGTAAAAGGGAAACCTAAAACAGCAGGCTGTCAATGGTCCCACAAATATACCAGCAATTCTAAGGACCTATTATTTATTTGTTCCATGTTAGTAATACCTCACAAGCCTCATTACACTGCTCTTATCGCATTCATGTATACTGAACCCATTAGCAAATATAGATAATTTTTAATTCAAAATTAAAATTGAAACATTAGTGTACTTGAGTTTCAAATCATTTCAGTAAGTTATTTCAATACAATGGGGCCAATTCCCCACATTATAAAGATATAAAGAAAAGCAGTTCATTTAAAATAAAATTATAAATTAAGTGTAAATAATCAGCACTATCATTTTGTAACATCATGAATACAAATCTGGAAATAATTTACAGAGCAAAGACAGGAACATATGCATCTAAAATCCACACACAACAAAGCTTAAAGTAATAGCAGTAATCTTACACTGTACATTATTCTTACACAGTACAAACATGGAGAAGAGTTATTTCAAGATACTGTAAATATTGTACAAATAGATGAGAACATGTCAAATGATGTGTCAAAATACTAATGAAGGCCTTTTTGGAAATGCAAGAGGACTGTGGGTCCTATAGTAAGGAGGTATTTCAGTTTACCAGTACTCTTTTTCCCATCTTTTAATGCCACATGCCACACATATATAACACTGTACCACCGACGACACTATCTGCAACTTCGGAAATATGTAAGGATGCAAGATGGCACCTCACCTTAACTGCATGTTAACAGAATGTCAACACAGTACATCTCCTTCATGTCACTTCTCTCTAAGTGAAAGCTGTAACACCCGCTCCAGTGTTTCTTCTTCCTGTCTCCTCTGCCGTTCTGCCTCCTCACATTCACGCTGTGACAGGACTAAAGCCATCTGGAGATCGTGATCAGATACTATGAGGCTATCTGGAGAATCAGCTTCCCCACCCTCAGGACTAGTACGATGAGCAGAAGGGGAGCCACTGTCTAGGGAATTAGTGGTGAGGTTCTCTTGGTACAGGGCTAAGCTGGCCTGGATTGCCCTACATAGCATAAATACAGTGTGTTTACACCTGTACTGGTTTAACACAGAACTATTTTGTGAGGCAAACATTACACAAGGTCTGAAAGTAAAAACACCACAAGAATAAGTGGCCATACTACATATACAGTTGTATGGGCATGAGTTAGAAATGGTTGGCAATTGGATCCTTCTGACAGCTTACAAATGCAAGATGGTGAATAAATAAAGATTCAGGACAAGGTCAACTAGACATAAATCTACTCCTGCAAAGCCGGTCAGGTGGTAACTACCGCACTGCATGAAGTCAGAAATTAAAGTTGCAGATCTTAATGAGCTGTAAATTTTGTCATGTACCAGTTCTTTCCAGAGTCAGTGTTCCTGAGAATAAAGATGCAGCTTCATGTACATTAGGTTTAAATTGGATCAATTGCAACTTACATGAGATGTGTTTGAGAAATTCCTGTGTAGTTGCTCAGTAACAAATTTCAAACTCATTCACTACTGGAAATAGTACATTCATAAGAGACAGACGGACAGGGCCGAGACTGCATGTTCTCTGTATCCAGAGAAGACACAGCCAAAGGCTTTTTCATTAAATTATGTATAATTACCTTCAATTTCTGGTTACACTACAGCATAGGATATGTATATTACACAACACAAGTCACTACAGGTAACTGGGGGGGTACTATATTAAAGTACTTAAGGGAATAAATTTCTTCTTCCTCTTTTCTCTTCTAGTCTGTTCGAACAAAGAGAAGGAATAAGTGATACTACTTCTGATCATAAGAATAAAAACAAGCTTCATTTATAAGTACACATACAGGTTTTATTTAATTGAAAACCCCAATTTACCAATACGTAGATAAATCAGTTCTAGCACTTCTTTCATTTCGAGTAGCTAAACAGAAAATGAAGAAATACCTGCAAATTAATGTACATTAATATGCATATTCAATGCCTAGTCACATAAAATTTACTATCCATGTAATGTATCCTTTCTTAAAAATTCAGGTTTTCAGCTAAAAAATGTAATAAATATAATTCATTTAATGACACTCCAAATTCACATACAACTTCAAAACTAGGCTGACCTCCTTTACTCAGAGCTTAAACTGTTCTCTGCTGTCTATGAATAATAAAGAAATCCAGCACATAGCAAAAATATGTGCAAACTGCCATGAGGACAATGGATAAAAGATTGTCATTGTGCATGGGTCAAGGGTCACCCACTTCTTGTACTTTAATCTGAGTTTTAATGGTGAAACAGTTTAACTGGAAAAAGGTGTCCTGGTACAGCCCACAACCTTCCAAACATGTTCTGGCATTTGCAACAAGCATGAAGAAAACAATATGTCCAGTATATTAGCATGTGAAAACAGTGTATATCTTGGGCTACAACCATAGTCAAAATAAACTATACACCCAGTGGTGGTGATGATGCACTGCTGTAAATTACCATCTTGAATATGCTCAGTCACAGCAGCATTAACTGTAATTTGAAAATTCAAGTACATGTATACAAAATAATTTCACTACAACAGCTGGAAATGGGAGCACCAGAATAATGCTTCAATGGGGCCAGGATGCAGTCTCCAAAATGGCCTATCCTGCTAAAACCAGAACACAAGGTTAGACCACTAATACCAATACAATCATGACAGAATGGCAATTTCCTACATCCGTGCCTCTTATCCTAGTCACTGGCTGCACATGTAACTCATCCATGGACTGCATCAGAGACAAAAGCTTACATGTCAAACAGCAAAACAAACAAAAAAATCTACTTGAAGTAGATTTAATGAAACAAGAACAAATAATTTAAAACTTTCCATCTTCCTGGCTTCTTTACGCAAAGGACGTTATTCCACAATATACCACTCTCAGACACTAGCAAAAACACTGCAAGGCAAACAATACTGAGAGTTTAACAAAATCTGTCAGATACTGTACATGTTGTGTAGGTTTAAAGAATAATGTCACAGCAAAATGGCAGGTTAGGAGGGAAAGTGTAACATGGGACTGGCTTCAACTATAATATCATCCATAGAATTTACCTTTGTAGCTGCTGTTCTTCTTCTGCATGAATGCTGGGAGTGTTTGGTCGAGATGGTCGCTGGGCTCGCAGAGCTTCCCAGATATCAACCTGTGTATGAGATACAACAGGATTTATCTATATGTAGTGAAGCCACCTGTTCCAGGTTTGACACTGGGAACAGGCTTTACTGAGATGTACAATTTTATTTAAAACTCATACAATTTTCTTTTATAAAGCTTTACATTGGCAAGTCAACGTCCATTCTGTTCACTGTGTGAATTCCTGCCTTGGTTGTGGGGATAAAGTGACAGAATGGGTGTCAGCTGACCAACAGAGTAACTGACATTTGTGGTGCGGCGCATTTTAGCCAATCAGCTTCGATGCTACAGTCAGGCAATACCGGCCTGGCTTTGAATTTTGGTCAAAGCGTGATTTAAGAACGTTAACCATGCAACTCTTTTGGAAGTATCAAGAAAGCAAGAAGGATATAAGTGTGTGTGCTCTGGTGCAACATCAAGTGATTTGACTACAATCAAAGAGGATGTTTTCAGCAACTTCAATTTCATGTATCTTCCCTGTTGTCTCCATCCCCCCCCCATATTTCCTATGAGGAAGAAGGATCACTAAAAGGCGCTAAGGAATATTCTCTGTACCGTGGAAAAAAGATAATCATCTGCTACTCTCTTTACACCTAAATTTTATCTCTTGTTTCCCAACTAAACTTAAGCAGGCTACTTGGAGATTTATCCAGTTATCACAGTCAGTCACAATGTTCTCTGTGACTTCTCTTGACACTTTAAATTCTACATTTCATGCACTTACACGTAACATTTTGCATATGTCATACCAAAGAACTCTGCATTATCCCTCATACATTTACAAATTATTAACATGGAAATATATTGTGGATAGAAACTTTTTAAAAATACAGAAATGAATATCCATAAATTATCTACACACTACAATGGACACAAAACCATCTGAATAAGAGATTCTTGAAAGCAAACTAGTGCTCCGACAAGTAAACAAATACACTCAAGTGAAAGCAAATGTGAGTAGGCAAAAAAGGATACACACATTCTCTAACTTAGATTTAATCAGGATGTGCCGACATATGAATTTGCATTGCTTCAGAATATCCATAAAATGTTGCTGTCTGGCTATCACATAAACCTTCCAGTTTAAATAAAGCGAAGTGAGCTATCAATACTTGCAACATTTACAGTGTTATGAACTAAGCAGAGGGAGGTAATGTTTGAAAAGTTTGTAAAATTCTTGTCAATGGGGAATTGCATGATCCACAGTGATCATTACCTATCTGAGTTCTAAACCAAATTTAATAACATTCATTAAAATTGTCAAAATGTGCCTAAGTAGCACTCCTTGCTGCATATCAATCAGATGGGAGGGAATTTATGAATCAGAGGTATACTGATGAAACTTAGGTCTCTGGCAACAAAAATCAATTCTGTTTGATGCATAGTGTGAAGCTCAGAAAACCAATGCCCACTACATAACTGGTCAAGAACATGCAAAATAATGGGTGACCATTTAAATCCTGGTTCTTTTGCACAGCACATGAGGCACTTAGTTACAACTCCAAAGGATGAAAACCACTAACGTTCTAAACATGTATCACTGACATGTAACGTCAGAACATTCCAAAATGCTTTGTATTGGTACCTCATCTTTTTCACTACCAGCTTCAATAAGACTTTGTTGAATTGCAAACTGAAGGAGTTCATCTTCTTCTTCTACACTGAACTGTCGTCGAACTTCTGCACCTAAAACAATACATATACATTTTCTTAGCTTTGCTGCAACATCATCACACAAGGAAGGCCAGCCAGTAAATCATATAAAAACATGGCAAACTTTCAATACTTGGAAGTGGGTATGATAAATCATGATCATGATCATTTCATGCTAAAATTAAGGCCACAATGAATTCAATAAATGATGATTACCACTTGGTAGAGAATTTTTAATCTCTCTGTGTTCTAGCTAAAAACCTGATGATTAAAAGAAACTATTTTTTAACTCAATTATGATCTGCTTATTCCACGTGTTAACATATTAACTGTGTATCACATCACATAACAGTTCTAAAGAAAAGTGGTGACCATTCTTCATACAAATGTTTCAAATACACAAACTGTATAGTGAGTGTTCTCAGAACTGGAGAACAGATTCTGTGCACATGTGAAAATGTGAGAATATATTTTATTAGTGAATAAAATTCTAACCCCATTCAAATAACATAGTTGTTTGAAATTACATAATAAGTGGTGTATGTGTGCATGCATCTTGCATACAAATAAAATTACAGATTAAAAAAAGTTCATAAAAATTCTCTCATAGTAATTATTTAATGCTCTAAAAAAAATTTATGTGTTGTACAATTGTGCGTGTTGCCTTACATGCCTGTGGAACTTGGTCACTCTGGAGGAGAAACAAACAACAGGCATTTCACTCCAACTTCATTCAGCTGAGCAGCATAACTGCTACAGACTAAATCTCACAAAGGACTACATAACTGATCAGTTATAGTACCGATGAGGGGATGTTTAATTGGCTCATTCTCTACATCTAATCCAACTTATTGATTGTACAATCAATTTAATACTTCTAAGTAGAGGCATATATGCGATTTTCCTGTTAATAATATGACTGCTTACGATCACAGTTCTTCACATGAATTTTTTAAATTCTCTAACTTATTTTGAACCAATGATGAGATAACAAACAAATACAAACAAAACTGGATCAACCACCTTGAAAGAATGGACAACACCAGACTCCCGAAACACGCCCTCAACTACAAACCTCGACGAAGAAAAGACTATGGACGTCCCAGGAAACGAATCCAATGCGTCGATGCCGGAACAGGTCAAACAACCTAATCCATGGAGGAAGATGATGATGATGATGATGAGGGATAGGGAACTGCAGGAAGTGACCTACTCTCCTACAAAGCTGTCTGACGACAATGAGAAAAATAAAAAAATCTTTGTCAAGTTAGCCATAAATACTTACCTAATCTGGAGTAGGATGCTGGAGGAACAAAACAGCTGTCATCCACAATGCAAGAAACTCTTTCTTCTTCTGCAATTCTTGTTACTCCAGGGATTTCTTCATCCAAACCAAATATGTTACCAAATGTTATTCTAGCATTCAGTACGTGAAACAGGGGGATTTCTAAAACAGTAAAATTACAATCACCACAGAATTCAACCAACAAATCTATTTAGGATATGGTGACAGAACAGAAAAATACCTTACCTATTTTAACTGGAAATCCTGCTGGTAGCTGCATTTGAATGAAATCTTTGAGTTTGGCAAAGTGGGAACTCGAAATTGCCATTAAGTCTACAATTGGCATTATCTGCTCCTGCAAACTCAATGGGTAGTCTTCACATAGCCAAAGTGTAGCCTGCAATCACAGCATAACCTTCAACAAAGCACACACTCTTCAACTACACATTCCATTACTTTTCCACTGCACTCTGTTCAATAAATACTATGGCAAAAACTGCTTCAAATAAAATTTCCAATGTGCATATAATCCTAAATATTTCAGGCATCACCAATATAATATGATGGAAATAGAGCTGATTTTAGATGCATGTACAATACCAGCAGTGGCAGTGCCATGGCACAGATAGTTGCCAGCCTCTCACCACAGAGGCCCAGCTCTGATCCCATGCCACTCCATGCAGGCGTTATGGTCAATTAAACAGCAATGGGACAGGTCTGTCTCCAAGTATTTCAGTTTCCTTCTGTCAGCATCATTCCACCCATGGTCTGTACTAATGTCATTCACCTACCATTACTGCCACATCTAAAAAATTCACTGCATGCAGCAGTCTTTCTTGAGAAGCTAACTGTTCCTCACTAAATTTTCTTGTATTAAACCAACTAAATACATATGTGCATTTAGTTAGTTTAGTAAAAGAAAATAAGTTGATTAAAATACAAGGAGTAAGCAAATTCAAAATTAGTTCTCGATTAGTCAACAAATTTCCTGCAATTTAAAAGCCAAAGATTCATCACCAATTTCATAACAGCCTGCCACCTGTCCCTGTCCTGAGCCAGTCCATTCAGTCCACGCCCTCCCTAGTGATTTCTTATAATATTAGCAACTGACAGTGTTCTTAAAATATGTCATCTTCAAGAACAGCACTGGTTATATTGGACTAATGCACACCAAAATTAAGTTCATCTGAGAACTCTTGGTATAGACCACTGCAACAAATTTAATGAAAATCATTAAGTACTTCCAGATATAAAACACGGGAACATACTGTGACATTTCTGATTCTTACAACATTAATTACAAAGACCACCATCCTCTGGTATACCCTCAAGATGAAGACAGCAGGTTCCTCCTAAATTTACATCTGACTATAAAGGCATAACATTCTAGAAGACAGTAATATTCATAAGAATAAACTGATCACACACCTCCATATTTTACAATAATTTGATGCAATTCATGTGAAGAACATAAATTATAAACATTAATTTAAGGGGCCAAAGCAACCAGTTGACAAAGCCCAAACACGTACATATATAATTGTTGCTACAGCCAAATGGTGGTTTAATGAAAATCAAGTTGAAACATGAGCTGTCACATTTAAGAAAATGAAGTAATGTGCTCAATAAATAGTCGTATTGATAGTTTTTACCACTTGATGCCACACACAGAGTACAAGAGGATGTCACATATTAAAACAATATTCGTCAAATTTCCGTACGCTAAATTTAATCAAAATCGGACAATGGGTCTAAGCACCCACTGTGCAGGAGACTATGCAGGCTCCAAATCCAGTCACAATGTGGAGGAAAAAAGAAAAATTCCACCCTGTTGGTAACCCAACCCCAGCCACTCAACATACAGTGAATCACTGAATGGCTGACTGAGCTATACCAGCTCATATCACAATTAAAGGGTTAGTATCTTCGATTTCTAGACCTTGACACTTTATAGTTGCATGTTGTCTGGACACTTAACCTCCAGACAAAGAGCCACTGAAACACAATGTACAAAAGTCTGGATGGGATACAGAGCCAGCCAGGTAAAGGGAAAGAGCAAATTCCACTGCTGCTAGAAATAACATCCCAGTTGTTTAAATAATCATCAATCACTTTACTGACAGTTGTACCAAACCATATGAACATGTTCATGAATCAACATCTTCATCCTCTCAGTGGTTGTTCCAGATGATGATGCAAGTGGAAGCAGGTATGATGAAGTCAGTATCAGGAAATTCTGCTGAGAGTTACACATATGTTGGACCATGATGACGAGGGGCATGGAAAAAGGCTTTAAATTTTACATTAAAAATTTATATTACCTTGAATTTTTGTATTTTTGTATTAACTTCCTTTGGACGTCCAATATCTCTTCCTTTCAGGTCCATTGCATCATCAAAATATTCCTCTGGTGTAATATTACATGGATTGCCTACATGGCTGTATTCCTCCTGCAGTAAAAACATGTAATTTAAGAGGATCATTTACAAAATTCTACATACTGAAATACAGCTGCACATAAAAAATGTAAAAGTCTTCTTTCAAGTCCACCCACATTTCATCAAATATTTTTATGCAGAACTAAAGAGAGTGCTACAAAACTGTAAAAATATGGGTGACATAACTTAAAGAAGCAATATACTCCATATATCACCATTTTATTTTAATGGAGACATTGGTGTAACAGAAGCCCAAAAAACTCTGTCATTCCTCAGCAGTGATGTACAGGATGACCCACGAAAACTTGACATCTTTTGAATGGGTAGTACTCAATAGGTAGGCCGGGGGGGGGTTTGGCATTCTTTTCCTCTGGATTGGCCACTTCAGTAGCAATGGAGACTTGGCCTGTTGAGCACCGCTTGTTTGTGTATGACATGTTTGTTACAAGTGGCGAGTCTGTCTCAGTCACCCAACGGCTCTTCCGGCGGCATTTCAACATTGGTCGCCACGGAGCGGTTCATAGTCGTAACGCGATCCTTCTGTGGGTGAATAACTGCCAAGCAACAACGCTGACAAACCCCGTACGTTGAATGATTTGAAGGAAGCCATGCGTCAGGAAATTCGTCTGATCGATCATCAGTTGCTGGCCCATGTCATGGATGATTTTAAAAAAAGGCTTGAAAACTGCATCCAAGAAGACGGTCGTCATCATACCGATATCATTTTTAAAACTTAACCATCCAGTATGGCATGTTTTAAGCTTTAATTTTGTATAAATAAATGTGAATTTACTTGAAAAACAACTGAGTACTGTTTATTTTAAAGATGTCAGGTTCCTGTGGGTCACCCTGTAGTACATTCTTTATCAGTTTATGTAATTGCACTTTACAAAGTATGTAGTGTATACAGAATCAAATGAGAAAATACTATAGATTATGAAATTAGAATGATGTAGAAGAAGTCATGGTCTATTTTGAGGTAACATCCAATTACTTGTACAAAGAGCCCTGCAATCTGTAACACTGTTAAATGCAGTTTCTACTATGATAAGACTAAAAAAAAAAGTGCCTGACATCAAAATATGTGGACTCAAATGCGATGATTTGTGCACTTCAGTATACTACATATCGTGTGATTTACACAGATCACCTAACATTGTTATGACAACAAATTCAAGACAATTACAACAAACTTGGCATGCTGCTAGGGTTGATGTACAATGCAAGGCATTTAAAATTTCTATTGGAAAAACTCTTTTAAGGGTGCTTACTTAGATAACTGGAAGGAAACAATTACAAAAATCTTATGTTGAGAGGAAGGAAGATGGGCAGAAATGTAGTAATGATAAAAGACTAACACAAAACTTAGTATCTGTCATACTGGGATGTCATGTTCTGGTTCCAAGGAGCACAAAATTCATATGAAACGCTTACATTGTTGGTTTCTGTATGAGCAGTCTGTTTCTCCTCTACCTCTGCAATACCAAGGAATGACTGCAGCGGTGTCTTTGGTGCTCTTGCCTTCACTTTGTCTGTCTCCGTGAGATGTTCCGTCCTAGTTTTAGTTACTAATTCAACATTGCTTGCTCCAAACACTTTGCACTCATGCCCATTCACTGGTTCACATTTATCTGACCGCCAGCCCCATATACCGGATTTATTTCTGTGAAACACAAGTTATGACAGATTACATACACCAACTTTACATTCTAAACAATACTGTTGGAGATATGTAATACACAATGTTTAAGACACGTAGCATACCTGGCGGAAAACAGAAACACTCATACTCAACTTGGTGAAGATATTTTGACAGAAGTCCACTTTGGATACCTGGGTATATGAGGGAGAATCATCTGAAATGGATTGTACAGAAATATGGTCTTAAAGTGTTAAATGGATTCAAAGGTATGCAGTTCATTGATGGGTTTCTATACTCATAATGATGAACTTCTGAGGTCCATTTGAAACAGAAAATTTCTTAGCAAGCTGAACAACCATTCGATCAAAGATAACGAGATAGTTAACTGTATATTTAAGAACATGGTCACATGCTAATGTAGACTATGAAACAGTTATTACTGTAAAACTAACAACTGCACCAAGATTTGTCATGACCACATTGTCTTACATTACACAGAAAATTACATTAACAAAGTTAATACTTTCAAATGATCTATTACGTCAGAAATTATCAGAATTATCTATTACGTACTGCCCGTGTTGTTCCCACTTAGAATGTTTGCACACCTTACAGGATGTTACTACTCACTGTAGAAAACAAAAAATACACAAGGATGAAGTGGCCTCCATTGGCACAATACATACATAAATTCCAAAAAAAGTGGTCAATTTGACTGAAAGTTGAAGGAACTGACACACATGCAAAGAACATGGTTATGCCACAAGACTATTTTCTTTCTTAAAAAAGAAAAGTGAGTTACAAAATTTGATTTTGTTAAAAAGCATGACAAATCAACTAAATGACACAATTATAAAAGACCAAAATCTGTTAAATTGTGTTTAATGAGACATCAGGAATTTTACACATTCTTTATGGTAAATAAAAAAGTAAGGTACACTGAGAAAGTCATGTCCAAGTGCACATTTTATCTCAGTAACTGCTGAAAGCAAATTTAATTTCAGTTGGTATGAGTAAAACAGAAATCCTTTTTTGCACACAGTTCAAGTCAAACTACACCAATTTTGAAATTTACTGTCTTTTGTAAAATGCTGCTGCACAGTTTAGTTAGTAAGTACTAATGCTTCTGAGGTACTAGCAGCAGCACCCCACCCCCCCCCCCCCCCCCCCCCCCCCCCCCCCCCCCCACACCCCCCACACCCCC